>ERZ839489.360-NODE-360-length-49336-cov-6.572391_pt1 | contig 49336 bp, 60 predicted proteins | sample MGYA00519938_ERZ839489 | MGnify/ENA primary metagenome ERZ839489 (study PRJEB31850, sample SAMEA3708846) | human gut metagenome | biome: human gut; feature: human-associated habitat; material: faeces | place: China | collected 2014 ...
TGTATTATCAAATCTTTAAAATTTTATAAATGTCTAACTTTTCTATGGCACTTCAATGAGGGATGGTTTTTTATTATTTTAAAAATTTTCGGCTAATTTTAAATTCATGTTAAAATAGTACCTGTCAAAATGAATTAGCGGGAGAAGAAAAATGAAATTTAGAAAAAAGATGTTAACTCTTGCCGCAATTGGAACGGCACTTTTAGCAGTTGGATGCTCTAAGACTCAAACTAAGGAGTCTAGTAGCAAAATTCCGACTAAGATTACCAAGAATACTACGGTAACTTTTTGGTATTCATTAACCGGTTCTTCTGAAAAAGCCCTCAAGAAGATGACTGCGGAATTTGAAAAAGAAAATCCAAAAATCAAGATCAAGCTTGAAAGCCAAGGCGGTAATTATGCGGATCTTCAGTCTAAGCTTTCCTCAACAATGCAATCACCTGATAATTTGCCGACTATCACCCAGGCTTATCCAGGATGGTTGTATAATGCCGCTAAGCAAAAAATGCTAGTTGACCTCACTCCTTATGTTAAAAATGATGACCTTGGCTGGGGCTCCTATGCTAAAAGTAATATTAAGCAAGCACTTTGGAACGGCGCAAAAATTAACAATACTCAATACGGAGTCCCATTCAATAAGTCAGTTGAAGTACTTTTCTATAATAAGACTTTACTAGATCAATATAATCTCAAAGTTCCGCAAACAATGGGCGAGCTTAAGTCTGCTTCTGAAAAGATCTATCAAAAGAGTGACCATCAAGTAACTGGGGCTGGTTTTGATGCTTTAAACAATTACTATATGTTGGGGATGAAGGAAAAAGGCATCAACTTTACTAAGAAGATTAACTTTTCTGGTAAAGATTCAAAAGAAGTAATTGACTACTACGCTGATGGGGTTCGTAAGGGGTACTTCATGCAAGCTGGTACTGAAAAATATATGTCTACCCCATTTAATTCTGGTAAGGTAGCAATGTTTATCGGTTCAACTGCTAATGAAGCATATCTAAAACAAGGCTTGAAGAAAGAATATCAATTTGGCATTGCCCCTCGTCCAAGCAAGGTTAATGCGCAACAAGGAACTGATATTTATATGTTTAACCAGGCTAGCGCTAGACAAAAGTCAGCTGCCTTCAAGTATCTAAAATTCTTGACCAGTAAGAAAGAACAATTCTACTGGACTAAAACTACCGGCTATATGCCAGTTAATACGCAAGTCCTAAACTCACAAGCTTACAAGTCACTTAATACAAGTAAAGTACCAGCAATCTTGGCTGAGACTACTAAAGACTTGTACTTCTTACCAGTAACTAAGAATGCCACACCTGCTTATGACCAAGTTCAAGCAAGTATGCAAGCAATCTTAGCTGATGCTAAAAAGAAGAAAAATATTAATCCAGCTATTCAGACTGCCAAGCAAAAATTTGATGCTAGCTGGAAACAATAATTAAACATAAAAAGTATGCCTAATTAGATCTATCTTGGTCTAATCAGGCATATTTTTGTATACGGTTAATATTAATATCGCTAATGTCCATTTTTATTGTTTATTTTCCACCCCTTTAGGAACTAATTGCCAGTAAGTACCATCTTGACTTCGGTAGGCACCGTCAGCAGTTTTCTTAAAATCAAAAGTTACTTTTCTAGTTTTAATTCTGTAGCCATCTTTCACTCGTTCAGTCTTACGCGACCTAGTTTTACCCATTGTCCTGCTTGAGGACGGTCACTACCCTTAACTGAAAAAGCATTCAGGATGTCCTTACTTAATTTTGATGGTTTGCTTTCTTCGTTACCGCCTAAGCGAGCAGTCAGATAAGCAGTATTTTTATCAAACATTAAATAAAAAGAATTGCTTAACTTGTTGTCCGATTCTTCTAGAGTCATTAGACTTTGATTCACCCAACCCTTAGGAACGGTAGTCTGATTATGATAAAACCATGCACCGCCACCTGCTAAGAGTAGTAATACCACAAAGAAAGCTGCGAGTAACTTTTTGTTTTTTCATACTTTCATCTCCTTGTTAGTTTTTATTTATTTTTCATTAATTTTATAATAAAAAAAGAATTCTGAAAACAGAATTCTCGTATAATTTATATATCTACTGATAATTTTTTAGTAAAACAATATTCAGGTTCAGCGGCAGACCGCTCCTGCTAGAACTTAGTAACTTTAGCATGACTACACACCTCTCAAACAACTTAAGTTACGGAGGTGAAAGCCTATGCATAATTGGGTAGACTGGAGAGCTAGGTTGCCAAGTGATAGTAGACTCTATTGCACTAAGTATCCTCTTAGGCGCACTAGGCACTTTTATTATTCGTGTTGCTATTGCCTACACAATAATAAAAAAAAGCTAATCACGAGGATTAGCTAACTCCAACAACCATCTTAAGTTACGATCGGAGTTAGTGACCGGTACTCACTAGCTCCTTTTCTTTTACAATTATATAATTTTTTGTGATTATTGTCTACTTTTACTTCTATCCCTCACGACTCATCAAATAATCATTAGCCTTAGCCAAGATTGCTGACAAGTCTTCAAATTTAAATTCCTTAAAGTTCTGCTCACTAATTCTTTCTTGAGCAGCTTGATAATTTAACCATTCAGTCGACCTGATCTCACTTTCTTGACGCTTTATTTTTTGACCAGCTTTATATTCTGCTAAAAATAGAGTTACTGTCTTTTCAATTTCGCTAGTGACCTTGTACGAATAACTCTCCTGAAAATCAAAATCAAATTCAGGCTTTAAGCCCACTTCTTCAAAGATTTCTCTCTTGGCAGCATCCCGTTCTGTCTCACCTGCTTCAAGATGTCCCTTTGAAAATGCCCAGGCACTTCTAAATTGTTTATAAGGCTGGCTTTGAATTAGTAAATATTGGATTTCGTTATTTTCCCTACGCCAGATAATTGCACCAGCAGAGTATTCTTGTTTCATAATTGCTATCCTTTTCTACTCCAATTCTTCCTTGAATCCACTTCTTGCCCATAACCAAAGAGCAGCCTGAAAATCAATGGGTACATATTCTGTATCGTTTAAAGCATCAATCCAAGCCTCTATTACATAATCTTGTACTTTCGAACTCTCTAATTCTTCATCTGTAATTAGGCCTAACCGATGTGTAGCTCTAATAATATGTCGATCAGTTGCAATATAGATTTTATCAGTGTTAATCAAAGGTAGATTCGTATATTGATACATCACATAGAGCCAATAATTACATAGTTTTTTACCTGATAAGTACGGAAAATCTTTTTTCTTTTCAACCTGCATGTAGTGCCGTACATTTTGAACGTCATTATCAAAATAGATAAAAAAATCAGTTACTCTTCCATTAAAGTTATTAACTAAAGTCTGACATAATTTTATCCAAATTTGTGTCTGCTTATTTTTCTGCAAAGCCAAATTATATTTAGTCAAGGCTTCTTGTACTTCAGTAAACTCTTTCTTTACTACTTCTTGTGGATTAAATACAAACTTAGTCTCATTATTTTCAAAAGTTGCTGTAGCACTCTCCCATAAGGTATTGGAATTTCTTTGATAATCCAGAGCTGTTGGTAAAGTATAGAAGATAGCATTTTCTTCAGAATTAGGATCTAACTTTTTAGGACGCGTATCTTCTGGTAGTTCACTTCCCCAATATCCATTTCTATAGAACTTATTTAAATCTTCCAGTTTCTTTAAAATTTCTTTCTTCATATTTCTCCTTATCCCAAACAAAAAACGCCTTGTCAGACACAATTATATCTAACAAAACGTCTTTATTTCTATACTTAGTCTAAACCGCACTTTTCAAAAATTTCATCCACATGCTTCAAGTGATAATGATAGTCAAAAGCATCATCTAAATCAGCTTCAGACAAGTAATTCATAACTTCACTATCTTCAATTAGCTTTCTAAATGAAGTTTGTTCTTGCCATGACTTATTAGCTAATTTTTGTACCATATCGTAAGCTTTTTCACGTGATAAGCCTGCTTCATCAATTAACTTCAAAAGCACGCGTTGTGAATAAATCAAACCATAAGTACGGTCCATATTCTTAAGCATTGTTTCTGGGAAAACATCGAGGTTAGTCAAAATCCTGTTAAAACGGTTCAACATGTAATCAATTCCAATGGTTGCATCAGGTAAAATTACACGCTCAGCACTTGAATGAGAAATATCTCTCTCATGCCATAAAGCAACATCTTCATAAGATGGAACCATGTAGCCTCGCATCACTCTAGCCATACCAGATAAGTTTTCTGAGCCGATTGGATTATGCTTATGAGGCATTGCAGAAGAGCCCTTTTGACCAGCTCTAAAGTGTTCTTCAACTTCATGAATTTCACTTCTTTGCAGTCCACGAATTTCAGTAGCCCAGTTCTCAATACTGGTTGCAATTAACGCAATGGTAGCAATGTAGTAAGCATGTAAGTCTCTTGGTAAAACCTGACTAGTTACAGGTTGCTGAGTTAGACCTAATTGCTTTAAAACGCTAGTTTCAACTGCTGGTGGAACATTGGCAAAAGTACCAACGGCACCAGAAATCTTACCAGATTCTACATCTTTAGCGGCTGCTTTAAAGCGTTCAATATCACGGTTAATCTCGGCATACCAGCGAGCAAGCTTCAAACCAAAAGTAGTTGGTTCTGCTTGAACACCGTGAGTGCGTCCCATTTCAACAGTGTATTTATATTTTCTAGCCTTATCTGCAATAGTTTCTTTTAAAGCTTCTAAGTCTTTCAAAATGATCTCATTAGCTTGCTTTAAGATATAACCTTGTGCAGTATCAACAACATCAGTTGAAGTTAAGCCGAAGTGAACCCACTTCTTCTCTTCACCTAAGCTTTCAGAAACTGTTCTAGTAAAAGCAACCACATCATGATGAGTAATGGCTTCAAGTTCTGAAACACGCTCAACAGTAAAAGAAGCATTGTCAGCAATCTTCTTAGCATCTGCTTCTGGCACTTCACCAAGTTCTGCCCAAGCATTAGTTGCCGCGATTTCTACCTTTAACCAGGCAGCGTATTTATTTTCTAAGGACCAAATTTTGCCCATTTCTGGACGAGTATAACGTTCTAACATAAATTACATTTCCCAAGGATTCTTCAAAACAATAGTTTGTTCACGGTCAGGACCAACTGAAACAGTAACTAAAGGAACACCCACTAATTCAGAAACGCGGTTCAAGAACTTCTTAGCGTTTTCTGGTAAATCTTCCCAAGTCTTTACATTGGTAATATCTTCTTCCCATGCAGGAAGTTCTTCGTAAACTGGCTTACATCTGTATAATTCCTTCAAACTTGCTGGGTAGTAGTCAATCTTTTCACCATCAAGTTCGTAAGCAGTAGCAATTTTAATCTTGTCAAAACCAGAAAAGACATCCAATAAGTTCAAACTTAAAGCATTGATACCAGCAACACGCTTAGCGTGACGAAGAGCAACTGAATCAAACCAACCAACACGACGTGGACGACCAGTAACAGTACCGTATTCATGAGCAGTTTCACGAATGCGATCACCAACTTCATCTAATAATTCAGTTGGGAATGGTCCCTCACCAACACGAGTGGTGTAAGCCTTGCAGACACCAATAACAGTATCTAAGCGGTTAGCACCCATTCCGATACCAGAAGCAATTCCACCTGAAATAGTGTTTGAAGAAGTTACGTATGGGTAAGTACCTTCATCAATATCAAGCATTACTCCTTGTGCACCTTCAAAAAGAACTTTTTCGTCGTTGTCTAAAGCATCGTTTACAACTACTGAAGTATCAGTAACGTATTTCTTCATCTTTTGACCGTATTCAAGGTACTTTTCAAAGATGTCTTCAAATTTAAGTTCAGGCTTACCGTAAACCTTAGTGAATAAAGCATTCTTTTCAGCTAAATTAGTACGTAACTTCTCTTCAAAAGTATCTCTTTCAAGTAAATCGCAAACACGGATACCAGTTCTTGAAGCCTTATCCATGTAACAAGGACCGATACCATTCTTGGTAGTTCCAATCTTCTTGTCGCCCTTTGCTTCTTCTTGATAAGTATCTTGTAAAATGTGGTAAGGCATAATAATGTGTGCGCGGTTAGAAATCTTCAAGCCGCTGATGTCGATACCTTCTTTTTCAAGGTTATCTAATTCTCCGAACATTACTTCTGGATTGATAACTACACCATTACCAATTACAGCACCCTTCTTAGCAGCAAAAATTCCAGATGGAATTAGGCGCATCTTGAAAGTCTTATCACCGATTTCAATTGTGTGGCCGGCATTATTACCACCATTTGAACGAACAGCCATTGCTGCTTCTTTACTTAAGAAATCAGTAATTTTCCCCTTTCCTTCGTCGCCCCATTGACTACCTACAACTGCTATTGCTGTCATTTGATTTCACCTCATAAAAATCATTTTCTTAAAACCGAAGACTAGTTTAACAATCTATATCTTAATAGTCAATTGATTTCCGAACGTTTTTAATAATCAATAAAATAAATATTCATTTTTATTCTTGACTTTGGCTAACTTCACCCGTATATTAACTCATGTAGTTTTTAAAGAGCACGAGGTAAATTAAATGAGCAATTACTTTAGTATGGAAGCTTTCGATTATGATGACATCCAACTTGTACCCAATAAATGTATTATTAAGAGCCGGAGTGAGGCTGATACAGGGATCAAATTTGGAAGTCGAACATTTAAAATCCCAGTTGTTCCTGCAAACATGGAAAGTGTTATTGACGAGGATTTAGCCATCTGGCTTGCAGAAAATGGCTACTATTATGTTATGCACCGTTTTTACCCAGAAAAACGCGCTGACTTCATTAAGATGATGCATGATAAGGGATTATTTGCTTCAATTTCAGTTGGAATTAAGGATAGTGAATATGACTTTATTGACTATCTTGCTAAAGAAAATATTATTCCAGAATATACAACAATTGATGTGGCGCATGGTCATTCTGACTATGTAATTAAAATGATCAAGTATATTAAGGAAAAATTACCTGATACCTTCTTAACGGCTGGTAATATTGCTACTCCTGAAGCAGTTCGTGAATTAGAAAATGCCGGCGCTGACGCAACTAAGGTTGGTGTGGGACCTGGTAGAGCCTGCATTACTAAGTTAAAGACTGGCTTTGGTACTGGTGGCTGGCAATTAGCAGCACTTAGAATGTGTTCTAAAGCAGCTAGAAAGCCTTTAATTGCCGATGGGGGAATTCGCCATAATGGTGACATTGCTAAGTCTGTTCGCTTCGGTGCTTCAATGATTATGATTGGCTCACTTTTTGCTGGTCATGAGGAATCTCCTGGTAACTTAATTACTATTGATGGTAAACGTTATAAGCAATACTGGGGTTCAGCTTCTGAAGTTCAAAAAGGTGCCTACCGCAATGTCGAAGGTAAGCAAATGTTAGTTCCATACCGCGGCTCAATTAAAGATACTTTGCGCGAGATGCAAGAAGATCTACAGTCTTCAATTTCTTACGCCGGTGGAAAAGATCTAAGTGCAATCAGAGTAGTAGATTATGTTATCGTTAAATCTTCGATCTTTGATGGAGATAAATAATAGCCCCCGCAACAAAAAAGATGTCGTTTAATCAACGCGTAGTGCGAAGATTAACGACATCTTTTTTGTTTAATATTTCTACAAGTTGATCATAATGCTGAAGGCTAAGCCCCAAATAATAGCATAGATGACAACAATCATTACTAGATAAATTACTGCACCCCAGAATGGATCATGGATCATCCTTTCGGTTCCTGGATCAGGACAAACAACCAGTAAGAATGAACCTAAAGAAAACAGTGCGTAGAAGATCCAGACTAAGGCTTCTCCAAATCCGAGCAAGCCTGAACTTAAGCTTAGGATTAAGAAGAAGAATGCACAAATTACAATCCAGAAGTTCCAGTTAGTTACTTGTGCAACCTTGTTGACATACTGCCAAAAGCCGCCGATACTGCCGAACACGAACAAGTGACCAACCATGGAACAAAGAATCGTAATAATCTGAACACAAAACAGAATTACGATTGCCCAGAAGGTAAACCCTGATGCATGATAGATCAGCGTAATATCAAACAGGTTAGCAATATAATTACTAGTAATAGCTAAACCAATGAATAATACAATATCTTCACCTAATAAGGTAACGACTCCGTACCACTTTTCCCCTAGGTTGTGGCCGAGAGGATAGCGCCATGACTCTACTAGCCAACGCCAATAAGTGTTAGGAGTTTCCTCTTGTGGAGCTTGAACTTCATCTTTCATAATAAATTTCCTCCTCAAGATTATTGATCTTTCACTTCTTAATTATAACAATATTCCTTATTTATAGGCAGAATAAGGACTTTTTTGTTATTAAACACAAAAAAACAAGCAACCATTTCAGTTACTTGTTTTCGATGAAAAATGTTAAACGATATTTTATGTAAAAATAAAATAAAAGATAAGTGGATTAGAGCTTTCACCCTAATTAAAAAATCAAACTGTTATTCATTTATTCTTTGGAGTTAACAGCCTATTTCCATTTTAGACTGTTTAAATCACCTCCTTTAAAGAAGGTGCGATAATCATCTACCGTGTTTTAAAACTGACTTTGAATCCTCTTCTGCGTAATCGCAATTAGGAATGAAGACGTGAACTGCAATTTCTTCATCCGCATCTGAATCGATTACATATTGGCGATTGTCTTTTTCATTCTTTCTAACTGGAATAACTCGAAGTCTAGTACCAATCGGACATTAATATTTGCAAAAATAGCTTCTGCTTCATAGTAGAAACAAGTATCTCTATTATTCCAAATATTACTTTCTACTTTCGATTGACCCGAATATTCTTTAGAACTTTCGTTAGCACGTTTAAATTGAGAATAGGTCATTATATTATCGATATTTTGATCTGTTCCTAGATACTTTTCAATATTTTGAAGTACCCACTAAATTTTCCTAGCAAATGACCTGCTTGAATATTCAAATCCGATTTAGTAATCTTTGTTTCCTTACCAATTAGTTCAGACTCACCCACCATTATCTTATCAACGGATGTTCCCTTACCATTTTCTATCTTTTTCTTGATCCAAGACGGTTCATGATTTTCGGAATCTTCATCAGAAGCAGGCGCAACGTTCAAAAGTGCTCTCCAGCCCGTTATTATGATCTTAGCATAATCCCGATAGAATAAAATTGGCTGAATGAGTTGAGTAGAAGATAAACGACTAAGACTATTATTAACTACTAATTCATCTTTATCTGAAAGTCTAAATAAATCATTCTTCTCATCATAATCAAGTGAATATTTATTTAATTGATCTAATTCACTCAATTCCTTCTCATTCTCAAGGCCAAGCTTTTTTAGAACTTCTCTCTTTCATCGGCTTAGTTACGCTTTCTCTTCTTGTCGCCTACTAAAGAGCCTAGCCCTAGGGATGCTAAAGACAATCCTGCTAAAGCAGCAAATACGCTAAGCTTATCGTTAGCACCAGTTTGTGGTAATGAATTCTTAGATGCATTAGCTTGGGCAACTAACTTCTTAGTTTGAGGGCTTAAAACAGATGCATTATTTGATCTTACTACAGAGTTAGTTAAGACTTCACTTCTTTGAGTAGTAGATACAGTACGTACTGGAGCTACTGAGCTAGAAGTACCAGCTTGAACACTAGTAGTTGTAGTAGCAGTATGCTTAGGAGCTGAAACATTATCTAGAGCCTTGATGATTTGAGCATCAAGGGAAGCACGTTTTTGGTCTGCCTTTTGCTTGTTGATTGTAGTATTTAATTGCTTGATCTTAGATTCATAGTTAGTGATAGCTGTTGCTAAGTCTTCAATATGATTGTTTAACTTAGTCAATTCATCTTGAGCAGCTTGGTATTCCTTATCAGTCTTAGCAGCGTCTTCTTTTGCTTCGTTATAAGCTTTAGTCTTATCTGCTAATTCAGAATTTGCCTTGTTCAAGTTATCAATTACATCTTTATGAGTGCTTACATATTCATCATATGCAGCCTTAGCCTTAGCTAAGTTAGCGTCAGCTTGTTCTTTAGTAGTTTTAGCAGTTGATAACTTAGCTTTCAATTCATCTAAACGAGAAGAAATAGCTGATAATTCACTTGTTGCCTTGTCTAAGTTAGCTTTGCTTTCTGCTACTGCACTTTCAGCCTTGCTCTTTGCACTGTTAAGGTCATTCAACTTAGTTGTTAACTTATCTAAGTTAGATTTAGCAGTGTTAAATTGAGCAAGAAGATCTTTATTCTTAGCTTGATAAGTAGCTAAATCAGCTTCTGCCTTAGATTGAGCTTTATCAAGGGATGCTTGTTTATACTTCAATTCTTGAACGCGACCTGGTAGAACTGCAATCTTCTTGTCTGCATCTGCCTTAGTTGCTTTTGCAGTCTCAAGAGTCTTGTTACTGTCACTAATTGATTTAGTTAAATCATTAATACGTGAAGTGAGATCTGAAATGCTCTTAGTTAAACCGCTAATTTGATTATCTAAGTTTGATTTCTTAGCACTTAATTCATTTACTTGTGCTAAACTTTCTGAATATTGTTTAGCTGCATCAGATTTGTGTGAATCTAATGGAATATTTGCATTCACATTAAATACTTTTGGATCTAAAACCATTGATTCATGTACGTTGATAAAATGCAGTTGCAAATCGTCATCGCCCCAATGGTTAGGTGTTGGTTTCGCACTGAAACTAATTGCTGCATAGTTTTTACCTTTTGCACTATAATCGAAAAAGTCTTGCGACAAAATACCATACGCATGAAGCCATTCATTATAATTGAATACAAATCGTTTGATTGCATTATAAACTTGGTTCTTTAAATGATCCATGTCATCTAAACGATTGTTATAATCATCTTGTGAATGACTATATGTCAATGATACATTATATGCCTCCTTGTGTATGTCGACGTTCGGATAATCTTTCGCCATTTGTTGTGCTTGTGCATATGTTGGCTCTGTTTGTCCAAATCTATCAGTCATCATATTTTCATAATATTGACTTGCTTTACTGAATGAACCATCTCTATGCATTGCTGAGTGTAAGCCATATTTATGTGCTAATTCATTGATTGCTTCACTATCATAGTGATTTGCATCAGAATCCCAGTCATCTTTTACATATCTATCTGCAATTGCATTTGCAAAATCTAATGCTGATTCATTAAATGTCCATGGATCTACTCCAATTTGACGTCTTAATTGATTAAATCAATACCAAACTTGTTCAATTCGATCTGATCAGCTCTTGACATATGCTTTAAATCAACCATATGATTCTTTTCGGCTTCATTATGCTTGTATTCGTTTTGCGTCCAGCCAATCCAACTTGCGGCTTCCATTTCTTTGTAGTAATCATCAGTAGGCGTTTTGTGTGACCACTTCTTTATAGTGTCTTTGTATACTTGTGGCATGACCATAGTGTTGACTACTGCATCTTTATCTGTATCTAATTCTGCTTTTGCAGTGTTCATTTTAGTTTGAGCTGCTTGCAAATCTTTAGCTACTTGATCTCGTTGACTTGTTAAGTCGCTTGCTTGTTTTTGCTTTGAACTTAATTCACTCTTTGCACCATTTAATGCTTCAGTATCACTATTTAATTTTGCTTGCGCATTATTAATGGTTTCTGCTGCCTTATTTGCTGTATCTTGCGCAGTCTTTAAGTCATTTTGTGCTTGAGTTAATTCCTTAGCATTTTCTTGCGCAGCCTTTTGTGCGTCGGCTGCTTCTTTTGCTTGTTTATCTAATTCTGCTTTGACTGGTTGATAAGCTTTGTTGACATCATCATAAGTCTTTTGGGCTTGTTCAACTTGACCTTGAGTCTTACTAATTTCTTCATTAGTCTTGTTCAAAGTTTCAGTATTAGTCTTTAATGCTGCTTCTTGCCCTTTTTGATTGTTTAAAGCTTCTGCTTGCTTAGCATTTTGAACATTGACTTGTTCTTGCGTAGTTTGAACATCAGCATTTGCTTTATTTACATTATTTTGTGCCGACTTGACATTATTTTCGTAAGAAGCATCATAACTTGCTTGAGCTTTAGCTTGTGCATCTTGCGCAGTCTTTAATTGATCTTGAGCGTTAGCTAAAACATTTTGAGCTGATTGATTATTTGAATCAGCGGTTAAAACATTTGCTTGCGCGTCGGAAGTTTTACGAACCGCATCATCATGCTGTGTTTGAGCTTTGTTTAATTGATCTTGAGTTTGAATTGAATCTTTTTGATTTTGATCAATTGTCTTTTGTGCTGCATTCTTATTAGCTTGCTTTTGAACTTCAGCCGCATGAGCATTTTGAGTATTAACGCCAGCTACTGCACCAGCAGCAAGTACTGCAGCGGAGACATACATTAACTTATTATTTTTACTTTTCATTCTTACTCCTCCAAATATAATTAAATAACTGGTTTCGATCTAAAAGGTAAACTCATGCCTAGTTTACCCTTCCCATTTTTTATTTTGTCAAGGTGTTTTACGAACAAAGCAAAAAAACCAAACGACATCGAAGAAAAAACGTTCTTCTTCAACATCATTTGGTTCTTTATAAAATAACTTATTCTGTTAACTATTCTTTATCGTTTATTTTCTAGCTCTTACTTCAACATACTTTCGGCATATGGCAACTCAAGTGATGGATCTGCATTCAAGTTCACATCACTAAATTTACCTGCTTGATACAAGTTATAAGCAGCTGCACCAATCATAGCTGCATTATCTCCGCAAAGCTTCAAGTCTGGTAAGATCACCTTCGGCTTAATATCAGCATGCAACTTCTCAATCTCTTCGGCTAAACGGTCACGTAAACCATGGTTTGCGGCGACACCGCCGCCTAGAATAAAGGTCTTTGGCTTATATTCCTTAATGGCTCTAATTGTCTTGTGACTTAACACATCAACAACTGAAGCTTGGAAGCTTGCAGCTAGGTCATACTTATCAAGTTCTTCGTGAATTTGGTCTGCATGGTGGCAAGTATTAATGAAGGCACTCTTAAGACCTGAGAAGGAGAAGTCATAATCATCATCTTCCATCATTGCTCTTGGGAAGTGGAAGGTATCTTTCCCCTTATGTGCCCATTCATCAATGGTCTTACCTGCTGGGTAATTAACTCCTAAAACGCGGCCAATCTTATCATAGGCTTCACCAGCTGCATCATCCCTCGTATCACCCACAATTTCAAAGTGAATCGGATCCTTCATCAACACAATCTCAGTATGTCCACCAGACACCTGCAAGGCAAGAGCCGGATATTCAATCTCATCTTTTAATTGCGCTGCCATAATGTGGCCCATAATGTGGTCAACACCAATTAACGGAATTCCAGTTGCCATTGAAGTTGCCTTTGCTGCACTAACACCAATCAAAAGTGCACCAACTAGACCTGGTCCATAGGTGACCGCAATTGCATCAATATCATCCCAAGTCGCATTTGCTTCATCTAAAGCTTCCTTAGTAATCTGCGTAATTACTTCAATATGGTGACGACTTGCTACCTCTGGCACAACCCCACCAAAGCGTTGGTGACTTTTAATTTGAGTAGCTACAATTAAGCTTTCGATTTCACGACCATTTTTAATCACAGCAGTTGAAGTTTCATCACATGAGCTTTCAAATGCTAAAATTCGAACATCTTTTTTAGTCACTTTATCTCTTCCTGTTCTTAATCTGTCAATTCCTTAATCATGCTAATCGCATCTGCTTGTTCAGTAGTATAGTAGTTCTTCCGGATAAAATTATCCTTAAAGCCTAACTTACGATACAAACTCTGAGCATTATAGTTATCGCTACGTACCTCTAAAGTCATCTGAACTGCACGATTTTTCTGAGCAATCCCAATCATCGTTCTCAGCAAAAACTCACCAATTCCTCTTCGTTGATAGGTAGGCTTTACCGCAATATTGGTAATATGACCTTCTTGAGCCTGCATTCTCATCCCCACAAAGCCCACCAAAGTTGAGCCTTGATAAACTACCAAGTACAAGGAATTCGCATGCTTTTTTAATTCACTCTTAAAAGAGAATCGACTCCAAGGCGTCCGTCCAAAATACACTTCTTGCTCTAAACCTAGCAAGTCCGCAATATTCTCATCGCTAGCCTTCATAATCTGATAAGTTTCATTATCTAGCCTTAATGCAAAGGGCGTAAAGCTGAGGTCTATTTCTACCGGATGAAAAAATAAACTAAACTTCTTCAACATAGTCGCTATCGGGGCCAAATGCCTTTCCAGTCTTATTATGCCAGTCCATTTCAGCTTGCGTACGTCTCAAATATTTTGGCACCATCTTGTCAGGATCTACTGCTTCTTTATCAAGAGCTAACTTTCCAATTTCACCCGCATGAATTTGGTTGTCTCCAGCATCTTGAGTGAAATTGTCTGAACCTAGTAAGTCCTTAATTTCATCTTGGTATTTTTCAATTGGGCTACCAACAAAGATAACTTGTTCAGATAAGCCAAGGTCTTTCACCTTATTCATCAAGTCATCTAAATAGTAGTGACCGTCAGGAACTAGATTCTCTAACTTGCCGTCAGCTTTACGATAAACACCAGCAAAGAAGTTCTTGTTACGAGCATCTAATTCACTCACGATTAAGCCATCGCTTGCGCCATTAGCTAATGCAGCTAAAGTTGATACCCCAACTAAGTCTTTATTTAAAATAGAAGTAAACATCTTTGCAGTAGTAATTCCAATTCTTAAACCAGTATAAGAACCAGGACCTTCTGCAACTGCAAAACGATCAATATCTTTTAAAGTAAGATCATTTTCCTTCAACAATTCATTAATTAAAGGATCTAAATGTTCACTATGATTTCGATGATCTTCTTCGTTCTTTTCCCAAATTTTATCTCCATCATTCAAAGCCACGCTCAAATGATTGGTTGCAGTAGTAATACTTAATATTTTCATTTAAATTCTATCCTTGATTATTATCGAAATTACCTTCTTATTTTAACACGTTGAAGAGCATTTAAAATCACGTAAAGAACGACAATTTGAATCCAAGGAGTGATCAACTCTTTTAGAATTCTTTGTAGAAATGCTGCTCTTAAATCTAAGCCACGTAATAGATGAATCCAGTAAGTATTCATTAAAACATTAACCACTAAGGTAACTAATAAGGTTGAAGCAATAATACGCCACCACTTAATTGGTTTTTGATATAAGAAAAGAGCATAAATTACCACAGCAACAATTGCTGACAGCGTAAAGCCTGGGAAGAAACCTCCATCAACTCCAAAAATCGCTGACCGCAACAAGTCACTAACTAATGCCCCAATTCCGCCCCACAAGGGACCAAAATAATAAGCAAGCAATGCACTTCCAATAAATCCTAAACCTACCTTTAAGGTTAATGAACCAAAAGATATCTTCCCAAGCACAACATCCATTGCTACAAAGAGTGCTAGGGTAACTAACCCCTGCAAATCTAATTTCTTTATTCCTGTCTTCATTGACATCCCTACCTTTCAAAAAAAGCACGACTGTACTAACAACAAATCATGCCTTTAATTTTCTTTCCAATTAATTTCAGCCAAGGCAGACGCCTCACCCTGATTAGAAATCAAATGATACGAAGTCAATGTATCTTGGTCAAGCTCTACTTCTGCTAGTGCTTGGTTTCCATATTGAACTTCTTTTTTAAATGAAATATCGATACTTTTGACAGTATGAGAATTCAAGAATTCTCTTGGCAAGGTATCAATCATCCAATCGAAATAAATACTATTAGTTAAATGATGGTTTGTATCTAAATCATAATATCTAACAGTATATTTCTTACTTGAGCGATATTCTTTTAAGGGACGTAATCTCTTAAAGCGCGGCATATGTTTCAAGTATGGATTTCCAAATTTCTGCATCATTTGATCATCTGCTTCAGTAATTTTGCGATTTTTTAAATCTAAAATTACCCATTGGCTTTTGACATCCACTATCTTTTCGTTAGTAGAATCAATTATACCAAAATCTCTGTATTCAAAAAAGCGATTATATCCACTACCGTTGGTAGTAACAGTAATTTTTTCACCAGCTTCAGGCAAGCGGTCAATATCAAGATGATACTCAACTACAACCCAGCCTAGATTTTGCTTTAGTAAATCATGAATCCCAGCACCACCTGAAGTTAATTGATCATTTGAAACCTGCATAAAATGCTCAATTAAATGAGAAAGTTGAATTTTTCCTGTTTCATCACAATCACCATAGCTAACTTGGTGCTCTTCTTTAAAAATCTTTTCCATCTTAATCCTCGTGCTTAATTTTGATGGTATTTGTCATAAAGTTCATTCTTTGAAACCTTATTTGCCTTAGCAACTGACTTAATCGCATCTTTTTTACTTTCACCAGCTGCTACTTGGTCGGCTACTTGCTTGATTAACTCATCCCAAGAAAGTTGCTTTTCTTCCTCTTCATTAGGAGAAACTAAAACCACAAATTCACCTCGTGGATCGTTCTCAGTGAAGTATTCATTAATTTCACTGATTGATCCTCTGATATATTCTTCATGAATCTTGGTTAATTCACGAGCCAAGGCAACTTTTCGATCTGGCTTAATTACTTCAGCTAAAGTCTTCAAGGTTTTCTTCAAGCGATGCGGTGCTTCATAAAAGATTGAAGTAGCACGCGAAGTGTTCATCATTTCAAAGTACTTCTTCTGCTCACTGCTCTTACGCGGCAAAAAACCATAATAAGTAAAGGGTTGTGCATCAAACCCCGAAGCAATTAAGGCAGTCGCAAAAGCTGAAGGACCAGGAAGAGAGACAACTGGAATATCATTTTTGATACATTCTTGCACCAAGACATAACCAGGATCTGAGATTACTGGCATCCCAGCATCAGAAATCTCAGCAATTGTCTTTCCTTCCTTAAGCAGCTTAATCAATTCTGGAGCACGTTCTTTAGAATTATACTTATGAAAAGAAATCATCTTATTATGAACGCCAATCTTTTCAAGCAAGATCCCACTAGTTCTGGTATCTTCAGCTGCAATGTAATCAGCTTCAGTTAGAATTCTTTTAGCTCTTAAAGTAATATCTTCTAAATTTCCAATTGGAGTAGGGACAAGATACAGACGCCCCTTATCTTTTTCATTAAAACTACTCTGCACTTGCATCATTTTTATCCCCTACTCTTTTGTCCGTGATTTACAAAATTATCTAAAATATCTAAGCAAAACATGCAATCTTCACCTGATTCACGGTGAGAACCATAGTACATATTGCAGATATGGTAACCAGAATCGTAAATATTTCTCAGTGACTTCAAACCAGCTTGTGACTTATTTTCAGCTGGTTCTTTATTTGCATCTAGCTTACTAATCTTTTCTCTTAATAGTTGGTTTTCAACTTTTAATTCTGTATTTTCTTTCAATACTTCAAGCATGTCATTTTCCAGACCGGCAACAGTTTTTGTCATTGCCTGAAGATTGTGCTGTAATTGTGACAATTGTGAAAATGGATCCACTCAAAAACACCTACCGTTCAAAACTCAATACTAAATAATCTAATGTATTGTGGAAACTAACATTACTAGCTCGCATCTTATCGCAAGTCATTAATAACTCTAATAAAGATGCACTTTCCCTTAACTTTTGACCAGTTTCTAAGCTCTTCATAGCCAAAGTTTTAAGCTGATAAAAAACAAACTTTTGACTCGCTGGCTTAGCAGCAAGACTGCTAATCTGATTCACACGCACCAAAGCTAAATCATTACGTTCTAACAGCTCTTGAAACAAGTATTTACTCTCTTCTTCAAGCTTACTTGTATCGCCTAGATCATCAATTTCTTCATCTGTTAAGCCATATTCAAGTAATTGTGCTCTTTTACTATCAATCTTTTCATCAGAGAAATTAAGAATCTGGGTTCTAGATTTAACCGTTGGTAAAATTTGATTTTCATTATTTGTGATCAGAATGGTAACGACCGGCGCTACTGGTTCTTCTAATAAATTAAGCAAGGCGTTGCTTGCAGCTAAAGTTAATTTTTCCGCATTTTCAATTATAAAAAAGCGTCGATTCCCTTCAACAGGGCTCTTAGCAAGTTCTTCTTTTAAAGGACGAATCTGATCAATCGAGAGAGTCTGCTTACCTTCTAGTTTTACTAAGAAGACATCTGGATGATTTCCATCTAAGATTCTCTGGCAATTGTTACAAGTGCCATCCGGTTTGTCTTCTCCTACACAATTAAAGAGACAAGCTAGCCAGTAAGCTGTATTAATTCCCTTCTTTTGCATGGGATCAACAAACAAGTAACTATGGGCAACTTTTTTATTTAAATATGCATCCCTTAAAAGATTAGCCTGCTTTTGGCCGATATTTTTTAAATCAATCATTAAAAGTGTTTAAATTCCTCAACTGGTAATACAAAGACAGTCGCTCCGCCAACAGTAACTTGAACTGGTTTTCCAAGCATGGAAGTGCCTGCAGCATCCATGTTCATATTCGAGACATATTGTTCTCTAGTATGGGAGCTCTTTTTAATGATTTCTAATACTTCATTTACGCGGTCATCTTCAATACCCACGATAAAAGTTGTATTTCCTGCTCTCAAAAAGCCACCGCTGGTAGCTAATTTAGTTGCACGTACATCATTTTGAATAAATTCTTTTGCTAAGGTATCTGCATCTTTATCCTGTACAATTGCTAAAACAAGTTTCATTCTTACCAAATCCTTACATAAAAATATCAGGTAATTGTTTTCTTATTATTTTAACACTATTAGTTGCAACATCCTTGATCGGCAAATTAGCATCTACTTTTTTAATTCGATCAGGATAGCGTTCAAGTAATTCACGATAACCAGCATAGACCTTATTATGGAAGTCAATTTTTTCTTGTTCAAGTCGATCTTCTTGACCAGCGCGCTCTTTTTCAATTCTAGCTAAACCAACAGCTGGATCTAGGTCTAAGAAGATGGTTAAATCAGGCTCAAGTCCGCCAGTTCCGAAATCATTAATTTGCTTTACTTCTTCAATGCCTAAATTTCTACCTACACCTTGGTAAGCGAGTGAACTATCAATGAACCTATCTGATAAGACTACTTTACCCGCTGCTAAGGCTGGACGAATCACTTCACTTACGTGTTGACTTCTTTGGGCTGCATAAAGCAAAGCCTCAGTTCGATCGTCCATTTCTTTATTTTCTGGGTCTAAAATAATTGTTCTGATATTTTCTGAAATTTTAGATCCACCTGGCTCACGCGTGACAAGAGTCCGTTCTTGTAAACTTTGCGGTAATTGCTTAATTATTTCGTTAATAACTGTAGTTTTTCCTGCCCCATCTGGGCCTTCAAATGTAATTAAATATCCTCTCATGTCTACCCCCCACTTGGCATTGTACTGTAAAAGAAAAAAGAAAGACAGACTTGTTTTTTCAAGATTATTTATTTTTCCACAAAAAAAGTCCACCGCAGTGGACTACATTATCTAGTAATAACGCTTGATGAGCTACTAGATTTAGTGTTTCTTTTTCTAGCTTCTTCATACAAAAAAATAAATTTTGCATGGAGAATTTTATTTAAAACTCTATTATCAAATGAATAATCAATTGTCGTTTGATCGAAAACTTTTTGTTCAGCAAGTTGTCTTTGCAGTTGAGCAACAATTCTTAGTAATCGTTCGTCGCCTGCTTTTTTAACTTTGTTCCTTTTTCCAATCATAGATCTGTTCTCCCTTGAACAGCGCGCTTCAAAGTAATTGAGTTAGCGTATTCAATGTCGCTACCTACGGCTAAACCAGCAGCAAGACGCGTTACCTTTAAGCCAGCTGGCTTAATCAGCTTAGCTAGATACATAGCAGTTGCTTCACCTTCTGGGCTGGAGTTTAGAGCAAGAATGACTTCTTTAACTTCATCTTGTTTCTGAAGTCTGGTAATTAAACTTTTAATGTTAATTTCTTCTGGTCCTACTCCATCCATTGGGGACAAGACACCATGTAAGACATGGTACAAACCATTATATTCGCCCATTTCTTCAAAAGCCATGACATCTTTTGGTTGCTCAACCACCATTATCGTTGAACGGTCACGGTTTTGATCGCGGCAAATTTCACATGGATCACTTTCAGTAATATTTCCACAAATAGAACAAGAATGAAGATTTTCTTTTACCTGCATTAATGACTTAGAAAAGTCTTCCACATCCTGTTCAGGCATGTCCATTGTGTAAAAGGCTAAACGTGTTGCTGTTTTTTCACCAATACCAGGCAGCTTCATATAATTATCAATTAAACGGGCAATTGGTAATGGATATTGCATCTTACATCAAACCTTTAGTGTATTTGCCCATTGATGCTTGAGTAGCATCATCTACTGCCTTGATTCCCTTGTTTACAGCATCGATAACAAGATCTTGAAGCATATCTGGATCATCTGGATCGATTGCTTCTTTATTAATCTTCAAGTCTTTTAGCTTGCGGTCGCCGCTAAAAGTAGCAACTACCATGTCATCAGCAGACCTACCAACAAATTCTTGAGTAGCTAAGTTTGCTTGTTCAGCTTCCATTTGTTGTTGCATCTTCTTAGCTTGCTTAATTAAACCTTGCATGTTACCCATGCCCATACCACCAAAATTAGGTCTCTTACCCATAGTTTTCTCTCCTTAATCTTTAACTTGTGCTAGATCTCCAAACAATTCTTTAGCCTTATCAATGACTTCTTTTTTTGCTTGAGGATCTATCTGATTACCATTTGCTTCTTGTTCAGATTTTTCTAGTCTTTGAAATTTTTTAGCAAGTAACTCTTCTTTATGACTTGCCACAAAATCATGCCGTACTTTCAACCATGAAGAATCTGCAACTAAAACAATACTATAATTATGCTTTGTTAGCTTCGCAATTTCAGCTTCAAGTTGAGAAATTAGATCTCCGTCTTGATTTGCTCGCTCAAACCATAATTCATACTTACATTTTAAAACAATTTGCTCGTGACTTGCAGCTACAGGATCTAAAACTTCCATTACAGCTCTTTGAGATACCTTTAGCGTAGACAGTAAGTCTGGCCAAATATCTTTTACTGTATTTAAGTCTTCCTTAGTGGCATTTTCAAGCACATGATATACCTGCCGGCGGTTATTTTCTTGAGCCGCTTGGTTATTAGAACTGGCCTTTCTTCTTTTCGGCTTTTGTTCTGGCTTATTTTCTTTATCGACAACGCGCCTAATTTGTGACCTAGTTTCAGTTTTAATTGTGCCTGAAAAGTCTGAAGTAGTACTTCTAGCAGGTGCTGGTCTGTTTTTCAATTCCGCAATTTGCTTACTTAAAGTGTCAATTTGATTTTTTAGAGTTTGAACAACATCTGACGAAATTGCTTCAGCTTGTTGAGGTGCATTATCAACTTTTACTGGAGCTTGAGTCACTTGAACTACAAATACATCAAGCGGAATTTGTTGCTGGTTAGTGTAGCGCAAGTCATTTAAGGCGTTATTAGCTGCTTGCACAAGAGAGTAGAATTTTTCTTCTGGAATTTTAGTTAATTCAGAAACATAATCCTCAGTTAAAAAAGTTTCTTCCTTATTACTCCTAATGGCCAGCATCCCTTTAACAGTTAAACTAATCAACTCATCTAAAATATTCTTAGTTGATGCTCCATCCTGCAAAAGTGCATGAACTATTTCAAGAGCTGCTGAAGTTTCGCCATTAAGTAAATTTAATAATACTTGTTCAATTTTTTCTTGAGCCGCATAACCAGTTATTCTTAAAGCATCTTCATATTTAACTTTATCTTGATCATAAGATAAAATCTGATCCAAGATACTTAAACTGTCACGCATTCCACCATCAGCTACTTGAGCAATTACTTCAAGGGCCTTTTCTTCAAAGTCAATTTTTTCTTGGCCAAGAATATAGGTCATGCGAGCGATTAAATCATGTTGATCAATCCGCTTGAAATTGTAGCGCTGGGTTCTAGAAATAATAGTTGCTGGAACCTTTTGAAGCTCTGTTGTAGCTAAGATAAAGACCACATGCTCCGGCGGCTCTTCTAATGTCTTAAGTAAGGCATTGAAGGCCCCCATCGAAAGCATATGAACCTCATCGATGATGTAGACTTTATATTTACCCTGTGTTGGGGCGTATTTTACTTTATCTCTGATATCTCGAATTTCATCGACACCATTGTTAGATGCAGCATCGATTTCGATGATATCGTTCATTGTTCCTTGATCTGCTGCAAGACAGTTTTCGCATTCATTACATGGTTCTCCGTCTTGCAGATTAGTACAATTTAAGGCCTTGGCAAAAATTTTAGCACATGATGTTTTACCAGTACCACGTGGTCCTGCGAATAGAAAAGCATGTGATATCTTGCCACGCTTGATTGCATTTTTTAATGTATCAGTAATCGCTGTTTGTCCTACGACTCCATCAAAAGTTCGCGGACGCCATTTACGATATAGCGCTTGATAAGCCATTTTGCACTTCCTTTATCAAAAAAACTCCTAGCTCAAACGAGCTAAGAGCTGTTTAAATTCTCAAAAAAAGGCACATGCCCAAGCAACCTTAGTGCTGCTACCTTCCGGTCCTGACACAATTTGGAGGTCGGACATTGCCCAAAAACTATAATACAGTATTTTGATTTATTTTTCCACTATTTATCTTGCTTTTGTTTACGTCTAATTTCACGGAAAAAATCCTTTAACATTTGGGCTGCTTGATCCCTAAATAAACCGCCATAAATTTTAGGATGATGATTAAATTTTTCTACCTTAAATAAGTCAATGACACTGCCTGCTGCTCCAGCTTTTGGATCAAAAGCACCATAATAAACTTCAACTAATCTTGAATTAATGATAGCACCGCTGCACATGGGACAGGGTTCAAGTGTAATAAACAAACTACAGTCGACTAGGCGCCAGGAATTTAACTTTTTACAAGCTTGTCTAATCGCAATCATTTCGGCATGTTGCGTCGCATCTTCATCAAGCTCGCGTCTATTATATCCTTCACCAATCACATTGCCATCTTTATCTACAACAACTGCACCAATTGGTACTTCACCTTGTTCTTCAGCCTTTTTTGCCTGTTCAAAGGCTAGGTGCATATATTTTTCTTTTTGCTCTTTAGTTAACATATATCTTCCTCTTTAATTTCTGCTTATATTCTAACAAAAAGAAAAAAGCTAGCGACCTGCTAGCTAAAAATTTTTATTGTTGGTTATAAAACTGATTTTTTTTAATGTATGAAATTGATTTTACATATTGGCCCTTATGATGGATCTTAATATATTTCTGATTTGGATCATAGCCACCCACTTGTTTTATTTTATAAGCCCTAGTTTTACCATCCTTTAGGTTAATGATCGTTACTTGTTTGTAATTCTGAGTGTTTTTTGGAACCTTAGCATAACTAACTGTTTCACTAACCAATGGATTTAAACGATCGGTAGCAGATGTATGAACAGTCAAAACGCCAATAATTGCTATTACCAGTACAGTCAGAAGTGAAATAACTCCTATTTTAAATTTCTTCATATTTACCCTCCTTACACTAAACTTATCGATTAATTATTTTAGATTGATTATGTGTTACTAAGAAAGTATCGTCATCAACAATTAAATTTCGATATTTCGAATTATTTTTATATCAGCTTTCATTCTGTAATCGATTTGCAAGTTTCGTTAGACCTGCATGTCTCAACACATCTTTTAATTGCTGCATAGATTTTTTATCTCCATTTCTCATATATTCAAAATATTGAGTAATGAGAATCTTTAATCCAAACCTATCGTCAAAAGGCAATGTACGAATAAGAGCCATTATTTCTGACACATATTTATCAATTTTTCTAATACAAAGCGCCGTGTATAAATAATTAACACAAACTGTGGATACTCTCCGTTGAAAAGTAGCTGGACAATTTTCTAAATTTTTATAGTAGCGTAAGACCTTTCCCATTCTAGCAATCAAAATGTCTGTATCAGAAATAGGCATAGAGTTACCAAAAATTGTCAATGCCTCGTTATCTGTAACCCAATTATCTTTTTGATAAATATATTGATTAATTTTTGTTCGAGTTGCTTTATCCATTGAAGTCATTTCATCCTTTAAATAAGCCCTGATTAATACAGCCCGATAATATGTAATTTTTGGAACAGCAGGCATATTTTCCAATTCATGAGTAATTTTCTCGACTTTTTCTAAATCATTATTATTAAAAGCAACCGATAATTGATTAGAAATATTCTCTATCATCCTTGCACGTTCATCAATTTTGTATGAGCCATTGACTGACTCAAAAAATTTTATTATATCTACATGATTAGATTTAAGAAGTAAAATTAATTTTTCACTATCAATATCTGCTTCTTTTCCATTTTTAGCATAACCTGTTTCTATTTCTGAATAGTGAAAAACAGACATAGGTATATTTTTAATCCAAGCGGCTTGTGTTTTATGCTGAGCCAATCTTTCTTTTCGAAGAGCTTCTCTTATTTTCATATCATCATCTATTCCTATGTTTGAGCTTATAAGTACTAGTATTTGTAATATAATACCCTTTATAACTAAAAAAAGCTGGCTAAATTAACCAGCTCAATTAAATAAATTCATCATAAAACGTATTCGTGTATAGGATAATAAGTAAAAATAAAAAAGATCCTCTGACCCTTTCTATTTAAATACGACCACGTTTTTTAATCGTATAACAGTTAACAAAATAGCCGATTGATCCAATGAAATAAAGCATTGCTAACCCAGCTGCACCTAAGAAACGATTACCATTAACTGATAAATAAATCATTCCACCAAGACCAGCTAAAACAATCAAGACTAAAATAATGTTAATAAACAGTTTCATAATGAATTCACTTCTTTCAAAGTATTTTTCTCTACTTTGTATTCGCTTTCATTATAAACCTTTATTGCTATTTTTTTAATTGTTTGTACTCATTAAAATGTAGTAGCCCTTGTCACGAGCTAGAATCTCACAATTTCCGTATATCTTTGTCATTAATTTCTTGGCACTAGGTGCACCTTGTTTCTTCTGAATTACTACCAATAAGATGCCGTTTTCTACTAGATGATCTTTTGCATCAGCTAAAATTTGGTCAACTACCTTTTTACCAGCACGAATCGGTGGATTAGTAATAATTAGCCCATATTTTTTATCCACTTGTTCATAAATATCTGACTGATAAATATTTACATTATCAATTCGATTGAACTGTGCATTTCTTTTAGCTAAGTCTAAGGCACGCTCGTTTACATCTACCATATCAACTTCTTGATCAGGCCAAAACTTGGCCGCAAACAATCCCGTTGGACCATAACCAGTCCCAACATCTAAGATGCCATCTTTAGGAAAATCAACGTTTTTCATTGCCTTTATTAAAACGCCAGAACCATAATCAACTCTTAATTTTGAAAAAACGCCCGCATCAGTTGTAAACTTTAAATCAATATCATCAATATGATAGTCAACTAAGTGTTCATCATGCTTGGCATCAGGATTAGCCGCAAAATACATTTGATTCTTTTTTGTCATAATTATTCTCGCTTCTTTAATTTCTATTTATAGTTTATCAATTCTGCTTTGTTTTTTTCCATAAAGCCTTATAATTAGAATGTTACAGAAAGGAAGAGATAGAATGATGATTTCTATTCCTATATTTATTTTAGCAATTATTATTGGAATTATCTGTTTATGGGTAGGATTTAGAATAAAAGGCAATCAAGCAGTTTTTGGTCGTGTTCTTTCAACAAATAGACAAACCTGGGCAAGATTTTGGTTAACCGCCGGTTGGGTTATCATTATTATCGCCGGATGTTATCTTCTATTTATGATTATTCTACATTTTTATTTGAAGATGTAAAAAAGCGTAAATTCATTTTTGAATTTACGCTTTAATTTTTATCTTTTTTCTTTTCAATCCATTCTTTAAATTTATCCCACTCTCGAGGAGGGCGACTTTCTTTTAATTCTTGGATTTGCTTTTGCAAGTTTTGATTTTGCTCAGCCAACATTTTATTTTGATCTTCTAGCCGGTCTAATTTATCTAAAATTAAGGTCAAATCTGCATCTTTATCTTTAATACTGATTTTACCTTCATTTCTTCTCATCAAGTAGGCAGTAAGCGAACTAGTAACGATTCCCATTACCCCTACTCCAATCAGAATCATCGCTAAAATCACTAATTTTCCCAGTAAAGATTGTGGTGAAATTGTGTGTTTAGAAATATCTCCATATCCTACCGTGCTTGCTGTAGTAATTGCCCACCAGAATGCTTGATCAAGTGAAACATGCTCAGTAATCGAAATTGCAACTGATCCTAACATCAAAAAGGCAATACTAAAGTATATTACATATAAAATCCCATGAGTATGTAAGATATCTTTTAGCATACCCACTAGACCAGCCAACCGGATTAAACGTAATAGCCTAAAATATAAACCAATATCTCCCAACTGAGCCAGTTTCATCCAACTAAAGGCAAGACCAACGGGAATAATTGCTAGCAGCTCAAAAATATTATTTCTAAAAAATACTTTCTTATTTTTTGCAAGATAGAGCCGAGAAAAGTAATCTATTGCCAAAATAATTAAAATAAGGTTATTTAGCCAAAACCACTTACTATTCCTACTATTAATATCAATTATTGCCGCAAAATCTAACACAAGCAGAATAATTGAAATAATAGCTAAAGCAGCTTTAAACCATTTATAAAAATTTTTCTTAAACATAATTTTATTGTAAACAAAAATGAGGACTCCGTAAAATAGAGTCCTCATTTTCAGTAGGATGTTCAGTTAAGACGTTATTACTTAACAGTAACAGTTGCGCCAACTTCTTCAAGCTTAGCTTTGATGTCGTTAGCTTCGTCTTCAGAAACGCCTTCCTTAACGTTCTTAGGAGCACCATCAACAAGGTCCTTAGAATCCTTAAGGCCAAGACCAGTGATGTCACGAACAACCTTGATAACCTTAACTTTTTCTTGACCAACATCAGTCAATTCAACGTCAAATTCAGTCTTTTCTGCACCTGCGCCTGCAGCACCTGCAGCAGCAACTGGAGCAGCAGCTGAAACACCAAATTCGTCTTCAATAGCCTTTACTAAGTCGTTTAATTCAAGGATTGAAGCACCTTTTAAATCTTCAATAATCTTTTCAGTATCTAAAGCCATTATAAGTTTCCTCCGAAATTAGATATGTGTAAATTTACTAATATTATTCGTCTTTTGAATCAGCGACAGCCTTAACAGCGTATGCAAAGTTGCGAACTGGAGCTTGTAATACAGATACAAGCATTGAAAGTAAACCTTCGCGACCTGGAATAGCTGCAAGTTTCTTGATTTCTTCTTGGCTGGCAACCTTACCTTCGAGCATACCACCTTTAATTGATAATGCGTCGATATCATCTTCGTATTTAGAAACAATACGAGCTGGTTCAGTGATGTCTTCTGCATCAGCAGTGTAAACAACAGCAGTAGGACCAACAAAAGTATCTTCTAAACCTTCAATACCAGCCTTTTCAGCAGCACGCTTTAAGTAAGTGTTCTTGATAACTTTCATCTTAACGTTAGCATCACGTAGATCCTTACGTAAGTTAGTTACTTCTTCAACAGTTAAACCTAAGTAGTCAATTACTAAGATAGCCTTAGCTTCCTTAAGTTCTGCTGCAAAGTCATCAACAAGCTTTTCTTTTTTAGCAATGATTGCTTTACTCAACGAATTCACCTCCAAATTTACTTTAAGATAAATTCTATCAGCCGAAATAAAAACTCCATGCCAAAAAGACATGGAGTTGTAAAACTCTTTGTTTTTCTGGCCTCGGCGGGATATTAAGGCACGTTAGCCACCCGAGTCTTAGGTAGAATTTACTGTACAATATATTACCTTAAATTAGATAAGTCGTCAATAGCTTTTTTTAATTAAACCATTTTTCGCGAATCTTTTTTAGCTCTCCCGTCTTCTCTAAGTGGTCAAGAGCTTGATTAATCTTGTTTTTAAGAGTTTTATCTTTTTTATTGATTCCTACTGAAAATTTTTCACTTGGATATGGTAATTTTTCTTTTTTAAATTCTTTTTGATACTTACTATGAGCTAAATAATAATTTGCATATACCCCATCAATTAATAAGCCATCAATTCTGCCAGCTTTTAAATCAATGAAGGCATTGTTATAAGTATCATACAAAACTGTACTTTTGACACGTTTCTTTAAGACTTTCGGATAATTATCCAAATCATCGGCTCCTGAAGATCCTGTTTGAACTCCAAGAATCTTCCACCTCATTTGTCGATAATTATTTATTCCTTCATTTTTTCGTGTAACCAGAATCTGATCATTTTCAAGATATGGTTTTGAAAATGCTACTTTCTTTGCCCTAGCCTTCGTCTTAGTATACCCATTCCAGATAACATTTATTGTCCCATTGCGAAGTTCTGTTTCTTTCATTGACCAATCAATTGTTTGAAAATCAGGTTTTAAACCGATCTCCTTGCAAACAGCCTTAGCTAAGTCAACATCAAAGCCAACGAGCTTACCATTCTTTTGGCGAAAATCCATTGGTACGAAGCTGTCGTCAACACCAATTACTAAAGTACCACGTGATTTAATCGCCTGCCATGAGTTTTCCTGTCCTTGACACCCAGCTACGCCAACAGAAGCTAACACAATGATCAATAGACTCAAAAATCGTATTATTTTTTTCATCATTTTTCTATTGGCTCAACTTTTAAGATTTTATCAGCAACAGCTTTTCCAAACTGGTGATCGTGAGTGATAATTACCTGCGTCATTCCTGTTTGTTTAAGCTTTAAGAAAATATCTTTTACTTTTCCTACTAACTCGGGATCTAAGGCAGACGTAGGCTCATCATAACACAAGATTTCAGGTTTCATTTGCAGGGCTCTGGCAATGGCTACACGCTGCTTTTGTCCTCCTGATAATTGGTATGGATATAAAGTTTTAAACTTGTCTAAGTCTAATTGATCTAAAACAGGTGCAGCTGCTTTTTCAGCCTCTGCTTTACTCATCTTATTTACCATAATTGGAGCAAGCGTAATATTATCCATTACTGAAAGGTTTGGAAAAAGATTGTAATCTTGAAAAACCATCCCTACCAAATGATTATTACGATCTGTAGGATCAAATTCTTTTCCATTATGGAGGAATTTTCCACTATCGGCACTTTCAAGCCCTGCGATCAAACGAAGCAGTGTAGTTTTTCCTGCACCTGAAGGGCCAATAATACTTAAGATATCTCCTTGATCTAGTGACAAATTTAACTTATCAATAATTTTTCTCGTGCCAAAACTCTTACTTATATTCTTGAGCCCTAAAACTTTATTTCCAGACATTGCTTCTCTTCTCCACTACTCTCAATAAAGCTGTTAAAACTGCTGTCATTGCCAAATATACGCACCCTACTAATACTAGTGGAACTAAAGACACGTCTCTTGCAGTCGCAACATTTCCGGCACGTAAAAGGTCTCCTAAACCAATTACATAGACCAAACTGGAGTCCTTAACTAAGTTTATCAGCTCATTACCAATCGAAGGCAAAACAATCTTAACAACTTGTGGACGCACAATACGATTAATTGTTTGCCATCTACTTAAGCCTAGCACTTGTGCTGCCTCAAATTGACCGACGGGTACTGCTTGCAGTCCACCACGGAAGATTTCTGCAAAGTAAGCAGCATAATTGATAATAAATGCGACTAATGCAGCCTCGTATCTTGGAAAGACAATTCCAACAGTTGGTAAGCCATAAAAAATAAAAATTAATTGTAGTAAAAGTGGTGTACCACGAATAATCCATACATAAAATTTTAAAATAGCTTTAACTAACTTCAATTTTGAATGTAAACCAAAGGCAACTAATAAACCTAGCGGAATAGAAACTACTGTCGTCCAAAAAAAGATCTCAATAGTTAACCAAGCACCGGAAAATAATGAAGGTAAAATACTAAAAATATAATTTAGCATTTCCTTCACCTCCTGTTCTAAAAATAGCATATTGTTTGATTTTAACTAAAATCTCATTACACTTTCAACCTTAGTACAAAAAAAGACTTCACAATTGTGAAGTCTTTTTTGCTTAATTAAACAACTATTAATTAGTCTAAGTTTAATGGATCCAAGTGGATACCAGGGCCAAAGGTTGCAGAAACGGCAACACTCTTAACGTATTGACCCTTAGCTGATGCAGGACGTGCACGAAGAATAACGTCACGTAATGCATCAAAGTTTTGTGCTAATTTTTCAGCGTCAAATGAAGCCTTACCGATTGGTGCATGGATTAAACCTTGCTTATCAACACGGTATTCAACTTGACCTGCTTTTTGGTTTTCAACAGCTTTAGCAACGTCCATAGTAACAGTACCAGTCTTAGGGTTTGGCATTAAGCCTTTAGGTCCTAAGATACGACCCAAACGCCCAACCTTAGCCATCATCATTGGAGTAGCAATAACTACGTCAAAGTCTAAGTAACCGTTTTGAACCTTTTCTACTAAATCATCAGAACCAACTTCATCGGCACCTGCTTCTTTAGCTTGATCAGCTTGTGGACCTTCAGCAAAAACAACAACCTTCTTAGATTTACCAGTACCGTTTGGAAGTACCAATGCACCTCTAATTTGTTGATCTGCTTGCTTAGGGTCAACGTTTAAGTTATATGCAACTTCAATAGTTGCATCAAAGTTTGCGTATGAAGTTTCTTTTGCTAACTTCATAGCTTCATCTACTGAATAAAATTTAGTTGAATCAACTTTTTTAGCTGCTTCTAAATATCTCTTTCCATGCTTTGCCATGTAAAAATCCTCCTGAAAATGTGGTCAAACGAGTCTTCTCACACTCTCCCACCTTGATTCGTTAATTTTGATTAACGATCCGACGTTCCTAAAAACACTAGTCTTCTACAGTGAAGCCCATGCTTCTAGCAGTACCTTCAATCATGCGCATAGCAGCTTCAATATCTGCAGCGTTTAGATCTTTCATCTTGGTTTCGGCAATTTCCTTAACTTGGTCCTTAGTTACCTTAGCAACCTTCTTAGTGTTAGGTTCACCAGAACCCTTGTCCACTTTAGCAGCCTTCTTCAAAAGAACAGCAGCTGGTGGAGTCTTAGTAATGAATTCGAATGAACGATCTTCATATACAGTAATAACTACAGGGATAATCATACCCTTTTGATCAGCAGTACGTGCGTTGAAGTCCTTAGTGAAACCAACGATGTTGATTCCAGCTTGACCTAATGCAGGACCAACTGGAGGTGCAGGAGTTGCTGCACCAGCAGGAATTTGCAGTTTAACTACGTTAATAACTTTCTTTGCCACGGTCAATACCTCCTTGATTCCGTGATGCGGTTATAGTGGAGAATTTTCCTTCTTCTCCTCCCACAATAATAAAGATACTCTAATATACTACCAGTAATTTATTAAATTGACAATAGCTAATTAAATTTTATTATTGGTCAAATTCTTTTACTTGGTTATAGTCAAGTTCAGCATTTGTTTCTCTGCCGAACATATCAATAGAAACATAAAGTTTATCTTTTTCTGGATTAATTTCAGTAATCTTACCACTCATGCCACTAAATGCACCATCAATAATAGTTACGGTTTCACCAACTTCATAGTCAGCTTTAGGTTCTTTAGCTGGTTGGCCTTGAGAAGCAAGAATTCTTTCAATTTCATCATCGTATAAAGGCGATGGCTTTGATCCACCACCGTGACTGCCAACAAATCCAGTAACGTTTGGCGTGTTTCTGACAACATACCAACTTTCATCAGTCATTACCATTTCTACTAAAACGTAACCTGGAAATACCTTTTCATCTACTTCTTGCTTCTTACCACGAACAGTTTCAGTCTTTTGTTCTTCAGGAACAATTACTCGAAAGATATAATTTTGCATACCCATTGATTGGGCTCTTGAAAGTAAATCTTTCTTAACCTTTTCTTCGTAGCCAGAATAAGTGTGTAAAACGTACCATTTCTTTTCACTGGTTTCAACCATGTTTCTAAACTCCTTAAAATAATACCTTTATGCAAATAAAAAAACCTCCGAGGGAGGCTTTTTTAACTGATTTAATTATAACACATATACTGTTTTTATAAGAACATTTGCGTTAAGTAGCTAAATAATAAATCTAGCAAACCAAGGTAAGCACCAAACAAAATTGAGCTGATGATTACAACACCTGTATCACGTCTATTTTGTTTCCATGTAGGCCATGATACTTTTGCCATAGTTTGGTTAACACTCTTAATAAACTTAAACATTGCTTACCTACCTCGTTTCTTTGTGCAAAGTTTGCTTTCCGCAATGCTTGCAAAACTTCTTAAGTTCAAGTCTTTGCGTTCTATTCTTGCTTGCTGCAATAGAATAATTGCGAGAACCACATACAGTACATGCAAGAGCTGCTTTCTTTACTGCCATAAAACCACTCCTAAACTGCATTTATCTTAGCAAAAAAATGCTATTTTAGCAATTCCTATCAATAAAGTAAAGAAGAATCTAATTTACTCATCAAAAAATTATATCTCCTTTTAAATAATATTAATAGATAGTGTAGAATTATACTTATAAGATCTTTTTTAATTAAAAATAAAGCTATCTTCAAAATTGAAAATGAAATAAAAAATAACAATTTTACTTCATTAACTTTATTTCCGTTTAATTTTAACTGCTCTTATGCTGATATTCAACTGATTGAGAGGATTTATTAATTAAAAGGAGCAACTTTTTCCTTTTAATTAAATATTTATCATGGCAGAAAATTCAACTCATCCACTACAAAATTTACTTCCCGAAAAAAGAAACAATAACAAGAGTAATTTCACTTTTTGGGACAATTTTCCAGAAACTCAAAAAGATATGATTGCCATCAATCGTATTATTTTAAAACATGTAAATACTGTTCCGGGTCTACTAGGAGACGCCTTAAAAGATACTTTTGCTTCCCCTGGGAAAATGCTACGTCCTGCTTGTGTAATGCTCTTTGGCTCTTTTGGGCCAAACGCTAACCAAAAACGCGAAGAACTACAAAAAATAGCAACCTCAATTGAGACACTCCATAATGCTACTTTAATTCACGATGATATTATCGATGAATCGAGCATGCGCCATGGAAGACCCTCAATTCAAACAAAATATGGCAAGCATATCGCAGTTTACGCTGGCGATTATTTATTTGCTTTATCACTCACTCTTTTAAGTGAAAATGCTCAAAGTTTGCACAGTGTTATTGCAGATGGAAAAACCATGCAAAATATCCTAGTTGGTGAAACTGAACAGTATAACAATGCCTATAACATTAATATTTCTGAAAAGGAATACTTAGACCAAATTAAGGGTAAAACTGGAGTCTTATTTGGCCTAGCTTGTTTTATTGGCGCTTATGAGAGTGGTCTTAAAGTAACTAGGGCTCTAAAAGCTAAAAAGTTTGGTGAATACTTGGGCCAAGCTTTTCAACTAAGAGATGATATTTTAGACTATACAACTACTAGTTCTACTTTTAAAAAGCCGGTCTTATTAGATGTTAAAGATGGTATCTACTCTGGCCCCTTAATTTTCGCCTTACAAAACGACTCTACAGGCTGCTTACATGAGTTAGTTAAATTAGGAAAAGATTTGACTAAGGAACAACTACAAGAGATAGAAAAAATGGTTAATGACCTTGGCGGGGTAAAACGAGCACAAAAGTTAGCTGATAAATTCACTGATAAAGCTTTACACAACTTGCAAAAGCATTGGCCAGACAACAAAACTCGCCAGCAACTTGAAGAGCTGACAAGTATTTTATTAAAGAGAAGCTATTAATTAAGAGAATGTTAAGACATTCTCTTTTCTTTCCTTATTCTTTACTAATTCGCTATAATCTTTTTTGGATTATAATTCTAGAAAGTAGGAAAAAAAGTGAATAAGAAAAAAGAAAATTCGCATTTTTTTGCCTGGTGGGTTTTTATTGCCTCCTGTTTAATTTCTTTAGTAGGATTTGGATTAATTGTTAATACTATTGGTTTATTCTTTGAACCAATTAGTAAAAGTTTCCATGTTGGTCGAGCAAGCGTTGCTTTAATGACAACCTTGCAAAATGCTGCTGCCGCAATTACCTTGCTGTTTGCAGGTAAAATTATGACCAAGCTTAACTTGCGTTGGCTTTTAACTTTCTGTTTTGCTGTAATTGGAGTTTCCATGCTTAGCTTATCAGTAGCTCAAAGTTTAACTCATTTTTACATTGCTTGGATCATCATTGGAATTTGTCAACCAATTGCTATTACTTTATCCATCCCTGTCCTATTAGGAAATTGGTTCAATGAAAAATTAGGAACTGTGATGGGAATTGCCCTTGGAGTTTCAGCCTTTGGTGGTACCATCTTTAACCCAATTATTGGTAACATTATTACCAACTTTGGATGGAGAGGTGGCTTCATCTGCGAAGGATTACTGATTCTCGGAATTTTAGTTCCTTCAGCATTCTTCCTAAGAGAAAAACCTAACCAAAAACACCAAGCATATGGCAAAGTGAAAAATATACCAGAAAAAGTTCTTGAAACTAGTGGTATTACCCTTAAGGCAGCTCTTAAGACCCCTGTCTTTTATGCTCTAGCATTTGCAATGCTTGCACTGCAATTTGTTTCTGGATCTGTGCAACATATTTCAGGTCATATCACCAGCCAAGGCCTCCCATTAACAATTGGTGCATCAGTAGTTTCTGGGGTAATGCTTGGAGCAGCGGCTGGTAAGATTTCTATCGGTTTTATGCTTGATCGTTTTAATACACGAGCTACTTTATTTATTTATTCTCTATTTGGCTTGTTAGGCTGGAGCGGTGAAATTTTCTTTAAGACTAGTCTTCCACTTATTGCCTCTGCCTTTATTTTAGGTTTGGGTCAAGGCGTGTGTTTAGTTGCTCTTCCTTACCTTATTCGAGAAGAATTCGGAGCTAAGGACTACAGTACAATTCTTTCAGTAATTAATATGACTGGTGCATTTGCAATGTCTGCATCTGTTTACTTGAACGGTCTTTTATTTGATACTACTGGTTCTTATAACTTCGGTTGGGCAATCAACGCAACTGCTTTTGCGCTCAGTTTTGTTGCTTTGTTCCTTACTCTCAAAAAGCAAAATGCATCTCAACCATTAAAAGAAAGTATAGATTAAACTTATAGTTATCTATGCTAACTTAATATTAGTAAAAGCTTACTCATTGACTTACAATAAATGAGTAAGCTTTTTTTATTAATGTTGGGGTGAAAAAATATGAACAAACATCCAGAATTTTTATTAAACAAGATTAAAAGTCCAAAAGATCTTAAAAAATTAGATCTAAAAGAACTAGAACAATTAGCTAGTGAAATTAGAACCTTGATCCTAGAAAAAGATGCTGCTAAAGGTGGCCACTTAGGACCAGATCTAGGAATTGTCGAAGCTACAATTGCCTACCACTATGTTTTTGATGCACCTAAAGACAAGATTGTTTGGGACGTTTCTCACCAAACTTATCCACACAAGATGTTAACTGGACGTGCTTATGGTTGGCTTGATCATGATAAGTACGAAGAGGTAACTCCTTATTCTAATCCTGAGGAAAGTCCATATGACTACTTTGCTGTTGGTCATACTTCAACTTCAGTTGCTTTAGCAACTGGAATGGCCAGAGCACGTGATATGCTCGGAGAACATGAAAATATTACGGCTCTTATTGGAGATGGTTCTCTAACTGGTGGCTTAGCCTTTGAAGGCTTTAATAATGCAGCTGATGAAAAGCATAATCTAATTATTGTAGTAAATGACAATCAAATGTCGATTGATGATAATGTCGGCGGTGTTGTAACTGCTTTGAAGAAATTACGTGAATCAAATGGTCAAACAGCTGATAATCCATTTACTGCAATGGGACTAGATTATAAATATGTTGGTCAGGAAAATGATATTAAAGCAATGATTGATGCCTTCAAATCAATTAAAGATATTGACCACCCAATTGTTTTACATATCAATACCCTTAAGGGTAAGGGATATGAGCCAGCTATTGAAAATGAAGCTAGTCACCACTGGGTATTGCCTTTTGATCTTAAGACGGACAAGACAACTGTACCAGCTCCAAAGACTCCTAATCCAACTACTGTAGTTTTGGATTTCTTAAAGAAACATATTGAAAATCAAGAAAACATCTTAGCCATCAATGCTGCTATCCCTGGCGTCTTTGGCTTAGGAGAGATTAAGAATAAGTATCCTAAGAATTATAAGGATGTAGGAATTGCTGAACAAGAGTCTGTTGCCTTTGCTGCAGGGGCTGTTAAAGAAGGAATTATCCCCGTCTTATTTGAAAACTCCACTTTCTTACAACGGGCTTATGATCAGCTTTCTCACGATGTAGCAGCTAACGATCTACCAGTCGTAATGGTGGTAGCTGGCGGCGGAACTACTGGCACTTCTAAGACCCACTTAGGTATTTTTGACAACGCCATGGTCGCAAATTGGCCAAACTGGGAATACTTAGCTCCTACCACCTTGAATGAATTAAAATCAATGCTTGAATGGGCAGTTAAGCAAAGAAAGCATCCCGTAGCAATTAAATCTCCAGTAAATCCAATTCCAGAAGGTGAACTAGTGGATGAAGACTATTCAACTATTAAGTATGATGTAAAGCCCGGTTCTAAGGTTGCCATCATTGGTTTAGGTGACTTTTATCAATTAGGTGAAAAGGTAGTTGATTTATTAAAGACAGAAAACATTAATGCCACTTTGATCAATCCAAAGTCTGCTGCTCACCTTGATTATGACGCATTAGATGAACTTCAAAACGACCATGAATTAGTGGTTACTCTAGAAGACAACAGTATTGATGGTGGTTTTGGTCAAAAGGTTGCTAGCTACTATGGTCCAACTAAGATGATGGTTAAGAATTATGGTGCTAAAAAGGAATACACTGATAATGAACCAAAAGAATCCATCTACAAGCGTGATCATTTAATGCCTGATCAAATTGTTAGTGACATTTTAGAAATCCTAAAATAAGTCAAATTCATATTTATATTAGAAAAAAGGTAAATTGTACTAATTTGATACAATTTACCTTTTTATTATTCAAATAATTTAGGATATTTTTTCTGAAATTGAGCTATTTTGTCATAGCTTTGGTCTAAATCATGTTCTACTTCTCGATATATCGGAATTATATCCTGGTAGACCTGCACATTTTTTTGATTTGGAAAATATACTTTACTGTCATCTATTTCTTTCACTATTTTGTCTAAGCTATTCTCTTCATTCAAGCCTAATTGTGCTAGAAACATGGCTGCTAAAGTTCCACTTTGATCATTTTTAATTACCACTACTGGTAAATTAAAAATATCAGCAATTAACTGCCTTACAAAATCACTTCTTACAAAGCCGCCAGTGACTCTTAATGCTTCTGGTTCCCCTATTTTTTCGCGCAATCCTCTAGCTGCACCTAAAAGATTAAAGACAATACCTTCTAAAACACTCCGCGCCATTTGCGGTTTAGTGTGGTTTCGACTTAATCCAATAAAAGATCCGCGAGCTTGAGCATTCCAAATTGGTGATCGTTCTCCCCCTAAATAGGGATGAAAAATCAAGCCATTACTACCAGCAGGAACAGTTTCAGCAACATTAATAAAATCTTCTGCAGTCTGATCGGGCCCAAAAATTGTTTTTCTAGCCCACTCAAATACGATTCCTCCATTATTTACTGGGCCACCAAGAAGATAATGACTTTTATCGACTGGATAACAAAAGAAGCGATTTTTTGAGTCAACTATTGCTTTAGGTGCAATTGCTCTTACAGCCCCTGATGTACCAACATTTAGTGCAAAGTATTTTTTATCTAAAACACCAACACCAATTGTTGATAAATATCCATCACTAGCTCCTAAAATAATTTTTGTTTCAGAATTTAAACCCAATTTTTGTACATATTCTGCTTCTACTTTTCCAACCACATATTCTGGTTTAGCTATGATTGGCAATTTTTCTGGATCTAGTTCAATTTTATCAAGTAATTTCCTATCCCAAGTTAAAGTGTGCAAGTTAAGCAAGCCTGTTCCAGCTGCCATAGTTATATCGGTAACGATCTTGCCAGTTAAACGCCAAATAATATATTCTTTAATTCCAATCCACTTTTGCACCTGTGCAAAAAGTTTAGGATTTTCTGCTTTAATCCACAGTAATTTATACACAGGAGCCATTGGATGAGGCGGCATCCCTGTCTGTTGATAAATATCTTGCGCAAGCCCCTTTTCTTTTGCTTGGGCCACAAGCTGGCTACTTCGATTATCTGCCCAAGTAATACTGTTAGTTAGTGCTTTATCATCTTTTCCAAGACCGATCAAACTATGCATTTGGCTCGACCAAGAAATTGCTTTAATTTTTCCTGACACTCTTTTACTTAAGTCGAAAATAATCTTTTGAACAGCATCAAATATTACTTGTGTATCTTCTTCCGCTTGATCTACTTTTTCTTGAATTAAAGGATAAGGAAGTGACATTTCTTCAATCTTCTTGCCATTTTCTTGATATAATACACCCTTACTTGCTGTTGTTCCGATATCCATCCCAATTATATAGTCCATAAGCCGCCCCTTTCTTTTAAAATATATTTTCTCACAAAAAAAGAACAATCCCTAGAGATTGTTCTTTGGTGGTCAAACAATACGTGACCACTGTGCGTAGAATTATTGTTTTTAGGTGATATTACTTCTTAAGATTTTTGTTGACGAAGGCTTCGATCTTATCGTCAGAGTCTTTCAAGAACGGAAGCATGTCACTTTCCGTCTTCATGGTATCTCTACCATTCTTTTCCATAAAGTAGTCCCAAAGTGCGTCTCTAACAGGCATGTCAGAATCGCTCCAATCAAAAACTTCCTTCATGTGACGGTCTAACAATTCTGTCTTAATAACTTCATCTGCCATCTTAAAATTACCTCCTAAATAAATTCTACAAAACTTATTATAGTCTTTTTATTCGTTCTATGCGAATTTAAAACAATTCTTTCCGCATTTTTGCCTTACACCGAGCCTTTGCTTGTAGTAATTGATAACGACTATAATTTGTCTTCTTACTCGCTTCTTCAATCGTTAATTCCCCCAGAAAAACTTTGAGAGCAATTACCTCTTTTTCTGACAACTTGTTAATAAATTTTTGATACATTTCCTTTCTAGGTGTAATCTGCATCTCTTCAACTTCTTCTTTAATCAAATTTTTATGCACCACATTGTCATAGGAAATAGCTTTAGTAAAAGACGTTCTTTTCTGTGCTAATTCATACCTTAAGAGTGATCGGAGATGATTATAAAATTTTGTCCGATAATACGCCCCAAAACTATTTGCTCGTTTCTCATCGTAGGTACAGCAACTTTGATAACACATGATTAATGCTTCTTGTTCCCAGTCATCATGATCAAAATTGCGAATGAAAAAACTTAGTTTTGCTCCATTGATTAAAGGCCGATACCGCTCTACTAGTTCATGCAAAGCTTCCATATCTTGCTCTTCTTTTACACGTCGAATCAAATAAACTTCATTCAATCTTTCCATTCCGGAAATTCCTCCTTTTCTATTTGGTAATAAGAATAAAAAAGAAAAAATCTCATTCTAAGGGAACGAATGTTTATTAATCACAGGTATAGAGCAACTGTACTTTGTTAATGATCAAGACTTTAATGTGTGTTTGTTTTTATAACTATAAGCAATAAAAAAATTGTCACTTAGTTCTTTATAAAACTAAATGACAATTTTTTCTAATCTTTAATTATTTTTCAGGATGACGACTATTGAACATTCCATAAAGCAAAACACCAGTTGCAACACTAGCATTTAATGATTGAACATGTCCAACCATTGGAATGGTTAAAGTTTGATCCATTTGCTTTAACAATAATGGAGAAATTCCCTTACCTTCATTACCAATCACAAGCACTGTCTTTCCTTTGGCATTCCACTTACGATAATCTTCACCTTCCATTGCAGTACCAAAAATCCAGTAACCACGCTTTTTCAGCATCTTAGTAGTTTGAACTAAGTTATTAACTCGAGCTACTGGCACATAATCAATTGCACCCGTTGAAGTTTTGGCAACAACAGAAGTTAAACCACTTGCTCTTCTCTTTGGAATAATGACTGCATCCACGCCTGTCGCATCACAAGTCCTTAAGATCGAACCTAGGTTATGGGGATCTTCAATTGAATCAAGCATTAAGATAAATGGTTCTTTTCCTTCTTGGTCAAACTTATCTAAGAGTTCATCTAAATCAGCATATTCAAATGGAGCTACAGTTAAGACCAAGCCTTGGTGATTTTCATGGTTAACCATTTGATCCAACTTATTTTTAGGAGCATTTTGAACAACTAGATTTTTTTTACGTGCTAATTGATAAACTTGATTAGCAAATTCTTCCTGAACGCCATTTTGTAAAAATACTTTATTAATTAAGTTAGCATCCTGTGTTTTTAAAAAATCAATGCCAGCATGACGTCCATATACAAATTCATCATTATTTGAACTCATAATTATCTAGTCCTCCTTGTTCTACTTGGTCAATGCACCATTTTGCAAGTTCATCAACACGTTCTTTTTTACCTAATAAATCTAAGTATCCAAACATCGCTTCAAATCCAGTTGAGAGCTTATAAGTGTTAATTGAAGTGTTTTTTGCATGCGTATGACTTTTAGCATTTCTTCCTCTCTTGAAGGCTGCTAATTCATCTTCATCTAGCATTTCTAAGTCTTGCATTTTAGTAATTAATGCTGCTTGAGCTTTGGCGGAAACATAATGTGTTGCATATCGTTGAAGCATTTGTGGTTTTACAATTCCGCCCTTAACCAAGTGACGTCTGATATAAACCTCATATACTCCATCCCCTAAATAAGCTAAAGTAAGAGGACCTAACCCATCTGGATTAGTATTTTTTTCTGTTAAAATCTTCGGCTTAAGCACGGTGCCACCTCGTTCCTTGTGGAGTATCTTCAATTACAATGCCTTTAGCCTGTAACTCAGCTCTTAAGCGGTCACTTTCAGCCCAATCCTTATTTTTACGTGCTTCATCGCGTTGAGCAATTAATTTTTCAATTTCATCATCATTTTCAGCTTGCTCTTCATTAAAGCTAACTCCAAAAATTTCGAGCCAAGCAATCAATAATTTTTTAGCACGCTTTAAAGCCGGCTTATCCACTTGATCTTTTTGCAAGTGATTATTTAAAGTTGTAGCCAAATCGTACATAATACTCAAAGCATTTTGAACATTAAAATCATCATCCATGGCCTCAATAAATTCAGCTTTTGCTTGTGTTAAATCATCTCTTAAGCCATTATCTTCAAGCGTCTCATTTTCATCATTTAGTCTAGCATCAAGATTACGCAAAGTATTTTGGTAGCGTTTAAGAACAGTTTCAGCTTGTTTTAAGCCATCTTCAGAATAGTTAATTGGACGACGATATTGAACACTAGACATGTAAAAACGTAAAACTTGTGGATCAATTTGCTTTAGAATATCATGCACAGTCACAAAGTTATGGAGTGATTTTGACATTTTTTCTTGTTTCTTACCTACTGTCACAAAACCATTGTGCATCCAGTAATTAACAAATTTTCTACCGGTCTTAGCTTCACTTTGAGCAATCTCATTTTCATGGTGCGGAAATTCCAAATCTTGGCCACCACCATGAATATCAATAGTATCGCCTAAGTACTTGGTTGACATTACTGAACATTCAATATGCCAGCCTGGACGTCCCTTTCCCCATGGCGAATCCCAAGCAATTTCATCCTCTTCTTTTTGAGCCTTCCATAAGGCAAAGTCAATTGGATCTTCTTTCTTACTTTGTTCTTCTTCATTAATATGCTCAGAAGCACCTTCTTCAAGTTCAGCAATATTTTGATCGCTTAGTTGACCATAGTTAGGGAATTTTCTAGCACGGTAATATACATCCCCATCAACTTCATAAGCAAAGCCTTTATCAATTAAATCTTGAACAAAGTCGATAATTTCTTTAATTTCATGAGTTGCGCGTGGATGAAGAGTAGCTGGCTCAATATTTAATGCTTCGGTATCTTCCATAAAAGCCTTAATGTAGCGCTCAGCAAGCTTTTCGACAGTTGTATGTTCTTTATGGGCCTCATTAATCATCTTATCGTCAACATCGGTGAAGTTAGAAACATAATTCACATCATAGCCTCGATACTCAAAATATCGACGAATTGTATCAAACGCAATCACACTGCGGGCATTTCCAATATGAATATAATTATAAACAGTTGGTCCACAAACGTACATGCTTACTTTTCCAGCTACTAATGGCTTAAACTCTTCTTTTTTTCGAGTTAAAGTGTTAAAGACCTTCATGATCATTCCTCTTTCATTTAAGACATTCTTTCATAACTATTCTAACAAAAAAAGCTACGCTTTCACGTAGCTTTAACTGTATTAAATAATTAAAGACCTAAATCACTTAATTGCTTTAAAGTTAAGTCAATGTGCTTGTTAACTTTTTCCTTACCCATTAACTCAATAGCTTCACCAATACCAGGTCCAACCATTGAACGAGTAGCAGCAATTCTAATTGGCATAAATAATTTTCTACCCTTTACGCCAGTTTCACGACGAGTAGCTTGAATTGCGTTCATAGCTTGTACAGCAGTAAAGCGAGGAACAGCATTTAATTGCTTCTTGAATTCTTCAATTACAGGACGAGCATCGTCTTTCTTGATTTCTTCAATTTCTGCATCAGATAATTCTGGAGCTTCTTCAAAGAAGATCTTAGCAATATCTACAATTTGCTTAGTATAAGACATTTGTACAGCGTAAATATTTACTAATTGACGAACCCATTCCATCTTTTCTGGTGAAATTTCTTTATCAACTAAACCTGCTTCTTGTAAGTTATTCAAAGCAAGATCTAATAAAAGATCACGGTCTGCCTTCTTAACGTATTGGTTGTTAATCCATTCAAGTTTCTTTTGGTCAAAGGCAGCTGGTGACTTAGATAAACGCTTAGGATCAAATGACTTAATTAATTCTCTTTGTGAGAAAATTTCACTTTCACCAACAGGAGACCAGCCAAGTAAGGTAATAAAGTTGAACATTGCGTCTGGTAAGTAACCAAGGTCACGGTATTGTTCAATAAATTGAAGAACTGATTCATCACGCTTAGAAAGTTTTTTACCAGTTTCAGAGTTAATGATCAAAGTCATGTGACCAAACTTAGGTGGTTCCCAGCCAAGTGCTTCATAAACAACTAATTGCTTAGGAGTGTTAGCTACGTGGTCGTCCCCTCTAAGAACGTGAGTAATTTCCATTAAGTGGTCATCAATTACAACGGCGAAGTTGTAGGTTGGCATACCATCACGTTTTTGAATAACGAAGTCACCACCGATAGTATCTGATTCAAATGATACCTTACCCTTAACCATATCTTCCCAAGCATAAGTTCTATTTTCAGGAATGTGGATACGAACAACTGGCTTTAAGCCTTTTGCTTCTGCAGCTGCTTGAGCTTCTTTAATTTCATCAGCGGTCATGCCTTCATATTCATAAGTGTAGTGAGGAGCAATTCCCATTGCACGTTGTTCTTCACGTTGTGCTTCAAGTTCTTCCTCAGTCTTGTATGAATAGTAAGCTTTACCTTCATCAATTAATTGTTGAATATATTTATTGTAAATGTCTTTACGCTCTGATTGGCGGTAAGGGCCAAAGTCGCCACCCTTATCAGGACCTTCATCCCAGTCAATACCTAACCAGTGCAAGTTTTCCATTTGGGACTTAGAACCACCTTCAACGTTACGTTTTTGGTCCGTATCTTCAATTCTTAAGACCATTGTCCCTTTATTATGACGTGCAAATAGATAGTTAAATAATGCAGTACGTGCGTTACCAATGTGCAAGTGACCTGTTGGACTTGGTGCGTAACGAACGCGGATTTTTTGTTTTGCCAAAATTAAAGCGCCTCTTTCAAAATTTATTAAAATTCATCCATTTAAGTGTAACTTTTAACGAGCAAAAGTTCAATCTCTCTGCTAGTTAAAAACAAGTTTTAAAGCTTGTGGTAAACTTGCTACTCCAATTACTTCGATCTCAGAGTTATTCTTAAGGTCCTGGTTTAAGTTGTTTTTAGGGATAAAAATCCTCTTAAAGCCTACTTTTGCAGCCTCTTTAACTCTAGCTTCAATTTGATTAACTCTTCTAATTTCACCAGTTAAGCCAACTTCACCTACAAAGCAATCAGTCGAAGAAATTTCTTTATTTTTGTAACTTGAAGCAACCGCCATACAAATTGCAAGATCAATTGCTGGTTCATTTAATTTAATCCCACCAGTTGCAGTTAGAAAAGCATCTTGATTTTGAAGCATTAAGTTGCCTCTTTTTTCTAAAACTGCCAATAAAAGTGCTACTCGATTAAAATCTAATCCTGAAGTTGTTCTTTTTGCATATCCGAATGCTGTTGGGGTTACTAAAGCTTGGATATCCGCAAGAAGCGGCCGCGTTCCTTCAAGTGAAACGACAACTGAAGATCCAGTCGAATTAGGTAAGCGTTCGTCTAAGAAAATAGCTGAAGGATTACTTACTTCTGCTAACCCTTCATTTTTCATCTCAAACATTCCAATTTCATTAGCTGCGCCAAAACGATTCTTGACTGATCTTAAAATTCGATATGAGTGGTGCCCATCTCCTTCAAAGTAAAGGACGGTATCAACCATATGTTCCATAATCTTGGGACCAGCAATTGCTCCTTCTTTAGTTACATGCCCAATAACAAAAGTAGTTATTTGTTCATTTTTAGCAATTTTCATTAATTCACTTGTTACTTCACGTACTTGAGAAGCAGATCCAACCATTGAATCAAGTGAAGGTTCGTTCATTGTTTGAATAGAGTCAATTACCAAAAAATCTGGCTTAATTTCATCAATCTGGTCACGAATATTCTGCATATTTGTTTCTGGATAAAGCAAAATTCCGCTATCGCTTACTCCTAGTCGATCTGCTCGCATCTTTATTTGACTCGCAGACTCTTCTCCTGAAACATATAAGACGCTATGTTCTTTAGCTAAAGCACCAGTAATTTGAAGCATTAAGGTTGATTTTCCAATTCCTGGATCTCCTCCAATTAAAACTAAAGATCCTGGAACAATCCCTCCTCCTAAAACTCGATTTAATTCTTCAAAAGGAGTCACAATTCTTTTTTCTTTCTCAGCTTTTACTTCAGTTAACTTTACTGGATCATTATTTCCAATTTTAGTCATCAACCGGCTTGCAGTTGCCTTAGTTGATACTTTTTTAATTTCCTGTGTCTCTTCTTCAAATTGATTCCAAGCACCACAATTGGGACATCTCCCAAGATAGGAAGCAGAAATATATCCACAATTACGACACTTATAACGAGTTTTAACTTTTGCCATTAGTCATCATTCCTTGTTCCAGACGAACCAAATCCTCCAAGACGCTGTCTTTGAACTGGATCATCATTATCTGCTTTTAAGTAAGGCATAAAAATTCCTTGTCCAATTCGTTCACCCTTTTTGATCTTTAGTGGACGAACGCCGTAATTAATTAATTGGAAGTAAATTTCACCTTCGTTTTTTTCATTATTATAGTAGTCACTGTCAATTACACCGATCCCATTTGGCAAAGTAACGTTTCGCTTATAAGTATTAGAAGAGCGGTTAGCTAAAATTAGAACTTCATCCTCTGGCATGTATGCCTTAATTCCAGTGGGTACTAAAAAAGGTTTTAATACTTTTTCAGCTAATTCTAGATCGTGTTCATTCAATTCATGACCATTTCTAATTAGCCTAAAAATTCGAACAAAGTTCATACACCAAATTGATGGCAAAACTATATCTTGTGCACATTCAAAGTCATAGCCTGCACTCGCAATTGTTTGGCGTTGAGGCAGGTGGAGGCCTGCATTACGGTATTTAGATACTATTTCAAAACCACGTTTTTTCATTTTTACCCTCTCTTACATTCGCTTAGACCTATATTTTACGTTAATTTATTATACTTGTCCTACTTATATATACGAAAAAAACACTTATTTTTTGGGCCAATAAGTGCTTTATTTTTTATCATACTTTATTAACTGGAATATAAACTTGAGCGTCATTTGGTAAAACATAATTTACATTATTATAGCCATTCCAGTTAGTTTGCATATCATTCATTTTGGTTTGAATATTATTAACTTTAACCTTTGTTAATCCTAGTGCTTGACGGGTATTATCTGACAAACGCTGCATTTCCCGATTTGGAGCTATTTGAAAACTAAAATTATCAATTGTCGCATTTTTCCCTTGTAAATGATCACTCTGAGTATTGGATAATGCCCCATGATAGTTCTTATATAGAGTCATTAAATCATCTAAAGGTAAATCAGTCCGAACATTATCTTTGGCCGTATCGAGTAAAGAATTCATTTGCATAAATTTTTTGATTTATTAACTTTTGTCAGAGCACTAAGCAGAACCTGCTGTCCTCGTTTTTGACAGCCGTAGTCATTATCAGGATCATCATATCTCATTCTACTGTAGCCTAAAGCCTCGCTGCCATTTAAATACTGTTTTCCCTTAGGATATGTATGTCCTTCATACTTAAAAGCAAAAGGATTATTAACAGTAACGCCGCCAACAGCGTCTACGGTCTTTTCTAATCCACCCATATTAACCAAGGCATAATAATCAACAGGAACATCTAGTAATTCATGAACCTGCTTTTTTATTTCTCTAGGTCCGCCTAAAGTATAGGCTGCATTAATTTTGGTATATTCTACCTTATTTTTAGTTTCAACCCTTACTAATGTATCTTGAGGAATAGCAGTTGTAGTTAAAGTTTGCTTTTTAGGATTAACAGTAATTAATTCCAAGGTATCTGTATTTCCAGCATAACTAGTTCCTCGTCCTAAGGCTCCCACATCAGTACCTAATACCAAGATTGAAAATGGCTTTCCTTGTTTTAATTGCTGACGACTGGCTAAAGAATGATTAGTAGAAATAGTATTAGCCGTCGATTGAATTTTTTGGTATTCATAACCAAAAATTCCTAAAATCGCTACTATTAAGATCCCAAATATTGAGAAAAATAAATATTTCTTCTTGAGTTTCATATTTTTTCCTCCAAATTCCGTGATCAGAATAACAAAAAGAAGAATCTAATTATCTCTTTTATCTATTTTTTTAATAAAGCTTTAGGCTAATAAAAAAATTATTTATATTATATTTAAATTTTAAATACCGTGACTAGACATAACTCTTTATTTTAAGCTAAAATATAATTAAGTTTTTTTTAATTAAGGAGGATCTTATGAGCAAAGAAATCACAAACGATCTTATTAATAATTTCGAAAATGACTTTAACTCAAGTAAAGCTAACAAAGTTGCGGCTCGTGCTGCTCAAGAAAATGGTATTTTTAAAGCTAGTCAAAATCTACAAACTAAGATTGACTTAGACCCAACTTTTTCAATTGAAATTGATACTGGCAAAGTTGCTAACCAAAAACAATCTGGTCGCTGCTGGATGTTCAGTGCTTTAAACACAATGCGTCATTCAATTCAAAAGAACTTCAAAATTAAGGACTTTGAATTATCTCAAAATTACACTAACTTCTGGGACAAATTTGAAAAGTCAAACTGGTTCTTTGAAAATGTGATTGCTACTGCTGATAAAGACTTAGGCGATCGTAAAGTTGCTTTCCTATTTGCAACCCCACAACAAGACGGTGGTCAATGGGATATGCTTTGCGGAATAATTGAAAAATATGGTATTGTTCCAAAGAAAGTTTACCCAGAAACTGCTAATGCAACTAATTCAAGTGCTTTAAATGATACTTTAAATACACTTCTTAGAAAAGATGGTCTTGAATTACGTAAGATGGTTCAAGATGGAAAGAGTGAAGAAGAAGTTCAAGAACGCAAAAACGAAATGCTTAAAGAAGTTTACCGTATTTTAGCTATTTCTCTTGGTGTTCCACCTAAAACTTTTGACTTTGAATACAAAGATGATGATGGTAACTACCATAGAGATGCTGCCCTAAGTCCACAAGACTTCTTTAAAAAGTATGTTGGTTGGGACTTAAGTGAGTACATTTCCACAATTAATGCACCGACTAAAGACAAGCCTTTCCATAAAGTATTTTCTGTTGAATACTTAGGAAATGTGGAAGGTGGCCGTCAAGTACGTCACTTGAACTTACCAATTGATGAAATGAAAGATTTGATTATCACTCAACTTAAAAACGGTGAAGTTGTTTGGTTTGGATCAAACGTTGTTAAAGACTCCGAACGTCAAGCCGGCTTACTTGATACTGAGTTATACAAGCGTGACGACTTATTTGACGTTGACTTTGACATGTCTAAAGCCGACATGCTTGATTCAGGCGAAAGCATGATGGACCACGCAATGGTTATTACAGGTGTTGATTTAGTCGATGGCAAGCCAACTAAGTGGAAGATTGAAAATTCTTGGGGTGAAAAGCCTGGATTTAAAGGTTACTTTGTAATGAGTGACAGCTGGTTCGATAAGTTTGTTTACCAAGCAGTTATCAACAAGAAATACCTTAGTGATGAATTGAAGAAGACCTTTGAAGAAGGCAGTAAAGATCCAATTCAATTACTTCCTTGGGATCCAATGGGTGCTTTAGCTAATAATTATTAGAAATAAAAAATCATTCGGAATGCAACATAAAGCAAACTGAATGATTTTTTATTTTATCTATCTTTCATATCTAAAAATATAAAATTAATTTCTTTCACTACAGCTTTCTCTCTTACTTTTTAATAATAGCAGTTATTAAGTAAAAAAGGATCTCATACAATGCCTAACATATTAACAAAACGTGTTTCAATGATTGAATTATTTTATGATCTTGTGTTTGCTTATATGATCTCGCAAGCAACCAATTTGATTCATCATTTACAGCACGGAACTATTTCGCCTGTTTCATTTTAGATCTTTGCAGTTATCGTGATTGTCTTCATTAATTCTTGGATGGTTCAATCCGTTTTTACTAACCGCTATGGATCATCGAGTTGGACAGATATTACTTTTTACTTTATTGATATGATGATTTTGCTATATATGTCCAACTCTTTTAGCAATACTAGTTCAAAAGATTTAACTACTTTCTTCCTGGCTGCTAGTTTACTATCTTTTCCCCTCTTTCTTCAGTATCTAATTGTTTTCTTTAAATCGTCTAATTCAAACGATAAGAATATTGCTAAAGCCTTTTGCAGCATTTTAATCTTTAGAACTCTTGCCTTATTAGTTGGTGGTCTTTCTAACACAAGCCTGGGTCGACTAATCGCATTTTTAGGAATCATTATTAGCTGGATCCTGCCGAGTTTTACTGGTAAATATACTAAGAAAACATTCTAAGCTAAATAGTGAATTAGTTATCCGACGGGATAATTGATTCACT
>ERZ839489.372-NODE-372-length-48107-cov-93.415924_pt1 | contig 48107 bp, 46 predicted proteins | sample MGYA00519938_ERZ839489 | MGnify/ENA primary metagenome ERZ839489 (study PRJEB31850, sample SAMEA3708846) | human gut metagenome | biome: human gut; feature: human-associated habitat; material: faeces | place: China | collected 2014 ...
AGCATCTGGGCTTAGCAGTAATATGGATGATTACTTTGATATTGACGAAGCAGTAGTGGTTGAATTACCAGACTGACAACTTTGAATTTTGATGTCGATTATCAGGGGGAATATATGGTGCATAAAGAAATATATATTGAACTGCAGGATACGCAATGGCAATTTGATTATATTGACCATGATAGAAATATTGCTAGAGCAATTGTATATGATGAAAACGGAATATTCTATTTTGTAAGAGCCGAGCGAGATGATGATTTTGGCAAAGCAACATTAATTGAAACTGCTGGCGGAGGAGTTGAGGTAGGCGAGGAGTTACAAACTGCCATTCAAAGAGAACTAAAAGAAGAATTAGGTGTATCAGTAGAAATAGTTTTTAAAATAGGAGTTGCAAGTGATTATTATAACCTGATTCATAGGCATAATATTAATAATTATTTCTTGTGTAAAGTAAAATCATTTGGGAAAAAAAATTTAACGCAGGATGAAATAGATAGTTTTCATTTATCTACATTGCAATTGTCTTATGAAGAAGCAGTTCGAGAATATGAAAATAGAAAGAATACACGATTAGGAACACTTGTAGCAAATAGAGAATTACCTATCTTATATCGAGCAAAAGAAATAATCGATGATATAGAGAGTGAATAAACTTCCAGTTGACCGAGTTCTTTAGAACGAAGGATTGGTGGATTAGAAAGTGTCTTTTACAGGAAGGTGATTAGATGAATGATCAATTCTTACAAGGGGTAATATTCGATTGGAATAGAATTGATAACGATAGTTATTTAAAGAGAATTAAGGCTTTTAAGGGGATTCAAAAACTTGATTTCAACAAAGCAATCACCTTTTTGTCGGAGAAAATGGCAGTGGTAAATCAACTTTATTGGAGGCACTTGCCGTAGCACATGGTTTTAATCCTGAAGGTGGAACAAAGAATTGTGTTTTTTCTACGCATGATACACATTCAGAGCTGTGTGATGCGATAAGAATTTCCAAAGGTTATCGGAAGGGAAAGTGGGGGTATTTTCTTAGGGCTGAAAGTTTTTATAATGTTGCAACGAAGGAGTTTGAGTAGAGATAACGACACGAATCATAGTATCGAATTCTGTGACAACCACCTATCAAGATTTGTGGCATCAAAGGGCGAGTGTGAACTCTCAAAGGTGTCTCTTACGTTTGAAGATGTGGAATGCATACATCTTAATCCACCAAGCCCATCGGATGATGGTATCCGAAAAAAATCATAAAAACAGGATGCCGTATCATTCAAACAAAGCAGAAGAATAAATGAAAAAGTCAGAGATTGCCATGTGTAATTTCTGGCTTTTTTCTCGCTTTACAGGAAATTGCGCCCTGTAAAGTAAAAAACCTTCCGCGGGGATGTCACTGCGACGTATAATGTAGATGTCGCAAGCGACCGCCGCAGGCGCGAGAATGTGCCAAGGTACATTCTTGTTTCTGGTTAAACAGCCAGCTCCATTTTGACGGAATATAAAACCGATTGTAGCAATCTGTTTTTGCGGGTATAATAAGGAACAAGAACAGATTCATAGGATGAAAAGCTGAAAGGGATGCATAAGAATCCGGGCATGCCTTTTCAAATATATGAGGAATTAGAAATGTGTGGAAGATATTATATTGATTCGGATATGGCAGAGAAAATTGAAACAGTAGTCAGGTATGTAGACCAAAGAATCCGTAAAAAGCAGTTTTCGGGTGATATCCGGCCAACAGAATTTGCCCCGGTTATAGAAAAATCTGAAAGAGGCTTAAAATTAGATGTGTGCAAATGGGGGTATCCTTTAGCAAAGGGAAACACTCTTGTCATTAATGCGCGGACAGAATCTGTTATGGACAAAATAGCTTTTCGAAATGGGCTTCTGTATCATCGCATACTGATCCCCGCGAGCGGATTTTATGAGTGGAACCGGTTAAAGGAAAAGAATACATTTACCAGGCCAGATGCTCCGGTGTTATATATGGCGGGTTTTTGTGACTGGTTTGAGAATGAAAAAAGATTTGTGATCTTAACAACAAAGGCCAATGCCTCCATGGAAAAAACACACGATCGGATGCCGTTGATTCTGGAAAAAGAACAGCTTGCAGACTGGTTCGATGATAAAAAAATGGAACAGCTGTTGCAGCATACACCGGTGATGTTAAAACGTGAGGCAGAGTATGAGCAGCAAAGTCTGTTTTTATAGTATGGACAAAGGAGAAAATAATGCATATATACGTGGACGCGGATGCCTGTCCGGTAGTAGATATCATAGAAAATAAGGCGAGAAAATATAAAGTTTCTGTCACGCTGTTGTGTGATACCAATCATGTACTGTCGTCTGCTTACTGTGAAGTAATGCTTGTAGGAGCCGGAGCAGATGCTGTCGATTATAAGCTGATCAGTATCTGTCATAAAGGTGATATTGTTGTGTCACAGGATTATGGTGTGGCGGCAATGGCACTGGGAAAGGGAGCCTATGCGATTCATCAATCCGGAAAATGGTACACAAATGATAACATTGACCGGATGCTGATGGAACGACATCTGAATAAAAAGGCACGGAGAAGTTCCAACAAAGCACATCTGAAAGGTCCGAAGAAAAGAACGAAGGAAGATGATGAAAGATTTTCCGAATCGTTTGAAAAATTGATCCAGAAGGCATTGGCAGCAAGCTGATTCTTCCAGATCTCTCTGCGCGGCAGCGGCAGTGATGTTCAAATCGTCGGAGAAGCTATGAAACGATATGCAGCGTCCAAAGATAAGAGCATTCACAAATTAATGCAGTACGCAGACCAGCTTCGCGTGAAACCCAAGGTGCTGCGATACATGGAGGTTTTGCTATAATTACAAAAAATCCGATGCAACTGAAAGCCTTTGTCAAGAACAAAGCAGCAGAGAAGCATATATCGGCGCAGCTCGTCATGCAGAACTATATGCTTGAACGGCTGCTGGAACGGACGACGCAGAAACACGGCAGCGGCGTGATCCTGACAGACTACCCGGAGATTATGAAAGAGCTCCGCGAAAGCAATACGCTCCGCAAACAGTGGGAGAAATACAGCCGCGAGTATGAGTACGCAAAGGATGCAGGCAAAGCGTAACGGAGGAAAGTTACCTCATTTGCTTGCGTTTTCTGCATATCAGCCATTCTTCAATTCTTCCATATATAAGTCAGCTATATAGGATGGTCTGTTGCACCAAAGTTTTGTTTTCTCATCATATAATGCTTTACCGGTCTTGGAACATAAGAAATCTATTAAGACTTCATTTCTGTTTTTGCCTGTTTCTTCGGCAATTTCATCCGTTACCATGGTAATAAGAAGATCGGTTGTGTAATTCAGTTTTTCTTTTGAAATCGTTACTTCAGCCATATTTTCTCACTCTCCACAAATTTCAGACATGCAATTGCAGCTTCTGTTTTAAAACAATATTGATCTTTTAGTTTATTAGGTGATAATTGTTTGATACAAAAATCATCTGCAAACAATTTTTTCTTTCGATGTGCAGCAACACAATGTAACCAATTAATATCTGCGCTATTAAAAATGTGTGTTTGAAGTTGATTGAAAAGGTTTATTTCAAAAACAGAAATATAACCATAGTTCTGATCTTCTGAAATTTGACCGTTTGCCCTTGCCTTGGCTATTGAGGTTTTCAAAAAACTTTTCGTCTGCTCTTTTGATGTAGTTAAATAAAAACCTGCCCAAAATCTTTCCTTTTCGCACACTTTTTAAGGTCGGGTCTAATTTCGCTAAAATATTTTTCGGAAAATACCCCGGAATAGCATGTAATGGTTATAGGAAGCCCGTTGTGTGAAGCAGTAAACCGGAAAAATATTCTTTTCCGGTAGATAAAGTGATTTCCTGGAAAGTGCAGGAAGTATCATTCCACTTTCTTACCGTCAATCAGCACATGTCTGATCACACCAGTCACATCAAATGGGTTGCCATCTACGATAACGATATCAGCATCTTTTCCCTCTTCAAGGGAGCCAACGCGGTCTGCGATACCGATATGTTCAGCAGGGTTGATTGTTACAGCACGAAGAGCATCGAATTCATCCATTCCGGCTTTGATTGCAAATCCTGCGCAGAGAGGGAGATGATGGAGAGGAATTACCGGTGCATCTGTGATAATGGAAACATGACAGCCTGCTTTTGCAAGAATTCCTGGGGTCTCCCAGGTCTTATTCTGAAGCTCAAATTTTGTGGCATGACCAAAGGTAGGACCAACAGCAAGAGGAAACTTCTCTTTTGCAAGCTCGTTTGCGATCATATGTCCTTCTGTTACATGTTCCAGAGTCAGTCCGACACCAAACTCTTTAGCAATGCGGATCGCAGTAAAAATATCGTTTGCCTGATGTGCGTGAGCCTTTAACGGAATCTGGCAATTCAATACCGGAATCAGAGCCTCTGATTTCTGATCGTAAGATGGAAGTTTGGAAATATCATCACCGACTGCTTCTTTTTTCGCCTTATAAAGCTTTGCTGTATGTAATGCTTCACGAATTTTGGAAGCAGTTGTCATACGGCTGGAGATTCCCTGGTTCTGATAGCAACGCTTCGGATTTTCTCCGAAGGCACATTTCATGGCAATGGGAAATTTTACGATCATATTGTCAATACGAGTACCGACAGGCTTGATAGCTGCAAAGGTTCCGCCAATTGAATTGGAACTGCCAGGACCGGTTGCAAAGCAGGTAACACCGGCTTTTGCAGCCATATTCATACAGGGATCAAATGGGTTGAGTCCATCGATAGCCTGCACTTGTGGAGTGACAGGGTCATTCAGTTCATTGTAGTCCTGTCCCTCGTAGCCGATTCCATAGCCATCAAGACCAGTGTGGCAGTGTGCGTCTATGAAGCCGGGATACACGTGAAGCCCGGTTGCATCGATTACTTCAGCATTTTCAGAAGAGATATGCTTTCCGATCGTTACAATCTTTCCGTTATCGATCAGAATGTCAGCGACAAAGATCTCCCTTGTTACTGCTGTGTGAAGTGTTCCATTCTTAATACAAATCATTGGAAATCCTCCTTTTTTAAAATTATAATATTATTATACACGAATTGTGCGAATATTTCAAAAAAGTATTTTAATTACTGATTACAGAGTGAAATACGTCATATCAGAAGATTTTTTGATAGAAAAAGCGAGAGAGACAAGAGACCGCTTCCAGTCAATAGTTGGTAAGCCTTACAATTATGTATACGAGGAATATAATGAAATTACAACACTGACGTGCTCCGGTAATAAATATAAGGCGATATAAAGCCGCTAACTGCTTAAACGATAGGTGGTTGGTGGCTTTAATTTTTATGTGTGAGAGAAAAAGTACACGGTAAATAACAGAATGCGTGAGATGGACATATAATTATGGATCAATCTAAACGTCTATGCAGATGTGCCGGTCGATTGATATTGGCTGGATGACAGTTAAAACAAAAGCCCAAATCACATAATGCAAATTGAAATGCCGCTGGAAATTTGGTAGTATAAGTAGAACAAGAGCATTTATTGTTTATAATGAGTTAGCCTATATCATACAACTACAATAATTATGGTATGATAAATTCATGAAAATTGCAAAATAACGGGAGCTGCATTGCTTTCCAATATTATTAAGATAATTACGATATCCGGTGAGAAAACATCTGATAAAAAGGTGCATTTAGGAGGATGATGAAGATGGAAATATCCCAAGCTGATTGGAAGTTATATCGTGAGTGTGTTTCAGACTGGCAGGAACACTATATGGAACAACTTAACCAAGAGTATGTCAACTTACTTACATCCCCGGGAAATGCCTCTGATCATTTCTGGGAACTGGAAAAAAGAATTAAACAGGACAAGAAACATCCCGGAGTTTTGATTGAGCTTCGCAAATCTACGGCTATATGGGATATTGCGTATTTTGTCAGGGACAAGATAATCACACTTGACGATCTTGAGGGATTTAGCGAAGATCTGATAGATGCAGTTAAACTGATTTTGAGCCGATAAGAAAGTTATCCGACCAGGATAAATGAGAAACGAAAGTAAAATGTAACGACATATAATAGTAGCCAAATTTTTGGACAATTCAAAAAACAACCATGATTGAAAAGTAAGAGGAGCGATATGTAGATTTGTTTTCAGCACACAGGCAGCCCTGTGGAAGCTAAAGAGAATGGGTCGGGAAACCGGAATCAATGTAAGATAACAGTGTGAAACAGGTGGTGAAATCAGGTGATCAAGATACGATGCGTTGTAGAGCGTATTACTTATCAGAACCCGGAAAACGGGTATTCTGTATTGAAATGTGCCGTTAAAAACTATAATGATCTGGTGACAGTTGTAGGTAATCTGGTAGATGTCAACGTTGGCTCAGTACTTCTGATTGATGGGAATTGGAAGGTAGATGCGAAATATGGCAGACAGTTCCTGGCGGAAAGCTGGGAGGAAACCATGCCTGCCACTGTTTTTGGCATTGAAAAATATCTGGGTTCCGGTCTGATCAAAGGTGTGGGGCCTAAGTTTGCCAAGAAGATTGTTCAGCAGTTTGGCACGGATACACTGGAGATTATCGAAACCGATGTAAAGCGACTCCTGGAAGTCCCAGGTATTGGAAAGAAACGTGTCGATAAGATCGCTGAGAGCTGGGAAAGGCAAAAAGAAATCAAGAATGTCATGCTGTTTTTGCAGGATCATGGGGTCAGCACCGCCTTTGCTGCTAAGATTTATCGTCAGTATGGCAATGAAAGCATCCAAAAGGTGAGAGAGAACCCATTTCGCCTGGCAGATGATATCTGGGGTATCGGATTCAAGACTGCAAACAGTATAGCCATGAAGCTGGGAATCGGAAAAGAAGCATTTATCCGACTGCGAAGCGGTATCATGTATACTTTGAGTGAACTGGCAGACGAAGGTCATGTTTATGCGGAACGTGAACAGCTGATCAGGAAGGCATCGGAGCTTCTGGAGGCGGAGGACACCAGTATCATTATGACCATGGATCAGATGCTGAAAGATGAGGAACTGATCCGCGAGAAGATCATGGTTCCTCAGTTTGCGCCGGATGAGGTTATTCCGGAAGATGCAGCAAAAGAGGTTGAGAGAGAATGCATTTATCTGCCGCCATTTTATTACGCAGAGGTGGGTGTTGCCAATAAACTGAAGAAACTTTCCGAGGAACCGGCAGAAGACAGACTCTGGGTATCTTTGATGAAGGCCCGACAGAAAACCGGCAATTCAGAGTTGTCTGTTGATGTGGAGAAGATCCAGAAGGCCGTAAATATGGAATATGACCAGGTTCAGGCAGAGGCGATCCGGCGGGCGGCCACTGCGAAGGTTCTGGTACTGACCGGTGGACCTGGCACCGGAAAGACCACCACAACCCAGGGAATTATCGCTGCATACCGTACCTTTGGACTGCGCATATTGCTGGCAGCGCCTACGGGACGGGCAGCCAAGAGAATGACAGAAGCCACCGGACTGGAAGCCAAGACGATTCATCGGCTACTGGAGTTTAAACCGCCGGAAGGATATCAGAAAAATGAGGAGACACCTTTGGAAGGTGATGTATTGATCGTGGATGAATGTTCCATGATCGATATTGTGCTGATGAATGCACTTATGAAAGCCATTCCTCCTCATATGCGTCTGATCCTTGTAGGAGATATTGATCAGCTTCCATCGGTTGGTGCCGGTAACGTGCTTCGGGATGTGATCGACTCTGAAGTATTTCCGGTTGTTCGTCTTACCAGGATCTTCCGGCAGGCACAGACCAGCAGGATCATCATGAATGCCCACAAGATCAATGCGGGAGAGATGCCGGATACTTCCAACGGAAAGAGTACGGACTTTTTCTTTATGACGAAGGAGGATCCGGAAGATGCGGCAAGATTGATCGTAGAGCTGGTAAATAAGAAGCTCCCGGGATATTATCGGACACCAGCCAGTCAGATCCAGGTGCTGACACCTATGCAGAGGGGTGTAGTAGGTGCTACAAATCTGAATATGGCACTGCAGGAAGCTCTGAATCCAAAGGGAGAGGGACTTCGCAGAAGCGGATTTGTCTACCGGCCAAATGACAAGGTTATGCAGATCAAGAATAACTACGACAAGGAAGTTTTCAATGGAGATATCGGTATCATAGAGTCCGTTGATTTACAGGATCGTACATTGCTGGTGAATTTTGACGGACGAAGCATCGAGTACGATGCTACCGAGTTGGATGAACTTGTACATGCATATGCGACGACTATCCATAAAGCGCAGGGCTCAGAGTATCCCATCGTGGTCATGCCGGTACTGATGAACCATTTTGTTATGCTGCAGAGAAACCTGATCTATACCGGGATTACCAGAGCAAAGCGGATACTTGTTATGGTCGGAACGAAGAAGGCACTGGCTTATGCAGTACGGAATGTAACCGTAACCAGGAGAAATACACTTCTTAAGGAACGACTAGCCGGTCAGATTCAGGTAAAGAAACCTGCGAAGATTTATTATCCGGACTTTTCCGGTACGGTAGAGGATACGCGGATGGTCGCAGAGAATCGAAGTGACTATGGAAATTAATAAAGGTGGCTCGGCTTCCGGAGTATTAAAAAGAAAGAAGAAAACAAGCGATGGTGAAAAGAACAACGACGAAAAATAGAAGTGGATTTTCAAAATATCTTGTGTCGATTCTGCTGTTTTTGCTGTTTGAAGCAGTAGCAATCACACTATGGCTCACAAAAAACAACCTGTTTTATCTGCTAAATTTCAGCTATATAGGATGCTGCCTCTCATTGGGGACAGCTCTCTTTACTGCCGGGAAACGCTATGCCCGGCATTTTGTGCAGTTGGCGGTTGGGTGCTATATGCTGCTTTACCTCGGCGTGTTTTTCCGGGAGAATATGCAGATTGAGGGGTTCTGGTATTATCTGTTTCTCGGTACTTTTGAAGCGGCGACTATCCATTATGCAGTGGCGAAGATCTTTGGTCCGTTGCTGTTCGGACGGGGCTGGTGCGGTTACGCCTGCTGGACAGCCATGGTGCTAGATTTTCTGCCATACAAGCAGCCGCAGAAGCCACGAAAGGAAAAGCTGGGAATTCTGCGTTATGTGATGTTTTTATTGTCGCTGGCATTGGTTTCAGCTCTGTTTCTGATGCAGGTCACGCATTTGGAGAAAATCATGTTTTGGATGTTCCTTGCCGGAAATGCGTTTTATTACCTTTCCGGAATTACGCTCGCTTTAATTTTCAAGGATAACCGTGCGTTCTGCAAATACCTGTGTCCTGTCACAGTATTTCTCAAGCCTATGAGCTATTTTTCCCTGCTGCGCGTTCACTGCGACGAGAGGAAATGCGTCCACTGCGGTAAATGCCTGCAGGTATGTCCTATGAACGTGGAGGTCAACAAAGAAACCCGCAAACGTAAAAATGGGACAGAATGCATTCTCTGTTACGAATGCACGAAGTCCTGCCCTAAAAAAGCGCTGCATTAAAATCTGATAAAAATCCATGATAACAACAGATTCAAAAAAACTTAAGAATATCATCCACAGGATATTAAGACGTATCTGATAAACTCCTCTCGAATCATAAAAGAAAGAGAGAGAAACAATGAAGTTATTGTGTGTTTATCTGATCGACGATGTGGTATATAATATATACCTGCTTGTTACTGTATTGCTGCCGTGTCTCATATATCAGGGAGTTATGAAGATAAAAGCAAAGAGTAACATGAAAAAAATGCCGGCAAAGTATTATGTTGGTGTATATGCTTTTCTGGTGTACTTGTGGGCAGTCTTCAAAGTAACAGGAATTGGTCTGCTGGCGGATATTATAAGACCGGGGATCCGAGGTGGAGTTAACTTAAGACCTTTTGCTGACCTGGGCATAGGGTTCTGGTTAAATATTGTAATGTTTTTGCCCCTTGGAATTGTGACACCATGCATCTGGAAAAAATGTGAAAATGCCAGGTATACGGTGATGTTGGGATTTGCCGTATCCTTGTTGATCGAATGTTCTCAGATTTTCAACGGACGTGCAACAGATATTGATGACCTGATTGCAAATACTTCAGGTGCATGTCTTGGATATGTGATATGGTTTATAACCAGGAAAATTGCAGGAAAGAATTGTGGGGAGAAATGTAAAATGGCTGAAAGAAAATGGGAGCCGGCTATCTATGTGGCGCTGGCATTTCTTGGAACATTTTTCCTGTACAATCCATATGCAATATAAGGATACAAGGGGCAAAAGATCATGCTTTTCGGTGCTTTAGGATTGCTAGAGCGTGTCTGAAAAATCATTTCCGCAATCTGCAAGCCCCACTTTGCGGTATATTTTACCGTCGTTTGGTTGCCGTAGCCCGCTACGCCGCCCTCATTCGGATAAACGATTATAAGTAAAAGAGGTCTATTGGAACCCGTACAAACAGGGAAAGCAACAAAAAGCATTTCTGGCGGCAAAAACCGTGACAGAAATGCTTTTTTTGCGTTGCATATCAATAATTGATCCGGTGGATCAATTTTGATTGGTACGGAAATATCGAAAAGAGCATGAAATCTATATTTCAGACACGCTCTGGGGCGTGCTAAAATCTTTACGGAAGCGGATGTCCTGCTGCCAGATACAGTTCATACCATTCCTTACGTGTCAGTGCAATACCACATGCTGCAATAATTTCTCTCAGACGGCTTTCGCTTGCAGTTCCTGTGATAAGCTGCATATTCGCCGGATGGCGTAAAATCCATGCTGCTGCAATTGTAGTATCACTAACATGATATTTCTCGGCCAGCTCACGAAGTTTCTGATTCAGTTCCGGGTACTCGTCACTTCCGAGAAAGCAGCCCTTCCATGCAGGCATCTGGAAGGGAGACCATGCCTGAAGGGTAATGTCGTGAAGACGGCAGTAGTCAAGCAGACTTCCGTCGTGGTCGATAGAACCCGGTGTTTCCATATTGACTTCCATCCCATTTGCAACCAGGTTGGAAACCGGAATGCTGAACTGTACCTGATTGGCAACCAGTGGCTGGCGGACATACTTCTGCAGGAGTGCGATCTGCATTGGTTTATGGTTGGAAACACCAAAATGGCGGACCTTTCCGCTGTCAAACAAGACATCAAATGCGGCAGCCACCTCTTCCGGTTCAACGAGTGCATCCGGACGGTGGAGCAGCAGAAGATCGAGGTAATCCGTCCGGAGACGCTTTAAAATACCATCGACAGCTTCCAGAATGTATTCCTTTGACAGATCATAGCAGCCCTGGCGGATGCCACATTTTGACTGGAGAAAAACATCCTCCCTTTTCAGGGACGGATCGTGGGAAAATGCATCACCGAACACAGTCTCGCTCATGCCGCCGCCATAGATATCCGCGTGGTCAAAGAAATATGCTCCCTGCTCCAGCGCGGAGTGGATAAAATGGTTCATTTCTTCTTTTGTCTTTTCGGAAAGCCGCATGCATCCGACTGCAATAGAAGGAACCTTTCGCAGCTGGTTGCCTAAAATCGTTTCATTCATAATAGAAATTTCTCCTTTGCAATGAATCTGTATTCGCGGAGTTTGCTGCAAAGCAAGCGTGGGAGAACTCCGAAAGTACAGAAAGAATAATTATCACCTTTACTATATCATTAAAACACAGAATTATAAACCGGAATATTTGATGCCATTTGTGAACAGTAACAGAGAGCGCAATGAGTCCGGCTATGAACATCGGCACCGGAAAACGTCAGATTTATTATCTGCCCGGGTGAATCAAAAGTAAGAATAAAACGGTAACTTTTTTAGTAATAATAGCAGAATTAGTTCACCTGTTGACCATGTTTTATGTTATAATGTTATAAATAAAGGATAAATCTCAATTAGCATCAGCCTAAACTACAGGTATATGTAGACGTATATGCTCATTCTTTCGCTAGTTCTGTACAAAAGACAAACTATGCTGTAAGAATGTATCAAAAAACGGGTTTTGGAATTGGTGATGAAAATGAAGAAGAATATGTTATATGATGTCGATTGTGTCAGTTTTATAAAAGCTGTATATTTGACTTATGATTAATTACACGTGCAAGAGGAGGAAATATGAGATGATTAATCAATTACATTTGGCCATGATTGAATTATATAAGGGAGACGCAAAGCGGATACAACATTTCTGTAAAGTACACAGCTATGCGAAGTTGATAGCAGAAACGGAGAATGTAGACAAGAATTGCCAGTTTATCATAGAAGCAGCAGCTTTGACACATGATATTGGGATTCATATCTGTGAAGAAAAATATGGAAGCTGCAATGGAAAATTACAAGAAAAAGAAGGTCCGGCAATTGCAGAAAAGTTGCTTGGAGAATTGGGCTTTGATCGCAATGTATCCGAACGGGTTCAGTATTTGATTGCCCATCATCATACGTATGGCAATATTAACGAAATGGATTACCAGATATTGGTAGAGGCTGATTTTCTGGTTAATATTATGGAGGAAGGGTCATCGAAAGAGGCAGCTATAAAAGCTTATCAGAATATTTTCAAAACGTCATGCGGGAAGAAGATTTGCAGGGAGATGTTTGGTATCTGACAGCACATTAAAGGAGATAGATTGAAAACGCTGTACCAGGGGTGTAGGAAAGCGGTTTATCAATGGGAGGATAAAGGTAATGAAATTAGCAGCAGTCGGAAGTAATTGTATTGACTATTATAATAACCTGGATGGAGGTAAAGCATTTCCAGGAGGTGGCCCGGTGAACATGGCTGTATATACGGTTCGCCTTGGAGGTGAGGCAGCATATATTGGCCCGGTTGGTAATGATTCATACGGTGAGATTATGATGGAGGCCATGAAAAAGAAAGGTGTGAATATTTCTCACTTAAGAGTGGAAGAGGGAAAGACCGCTGTCTCACAGGTTGAACTGGTGGATGGTGAAAGAATCCTTGGAGATTATGAGGAAGGAGTGCTGGAAACTTACGTACTCAGTGATGAAGATATGGATTTTATCCAAAATTTTGATGTGGTCATCTGTGACGTATGGGGCAAGGTGGAAGGACAGTTCAAGGAACTGAAAGAGCGGGGTATTACTACTGCCTTTGACTGTGCTACATATCTGGAGAGTAATGCAAGCGAACAGGCTATTCCATACACGGATTATTTATTCTACTCAACAGATGAAAATGACAGTTCACAATTGAGAGAACAAATGAAGAAAATTCATGAAAAAGGGCCGAAATATGTGATCTGCATGATGGGAACTGCCGGAAGTATGTGTTATGACGGAAAAGATTTTCACAGATTTGGAATCATTCCATGTGAAGAAGTTGTTGACAGCATGGGAGCCGGAGACAGCTATATTGCAGGCTTTTTAAAGGGAATGATAGAGGGAAAAACCATTGAAGAGGCTATGAAACTGGGTGCAGCGAATGCCACAGAAACATTAAAATACTTTGGCGCCTGGTGATTTTCAAAGAAAAACAGAATAGAATATTATCCGTAACTGTGAAGGTACTGAACAATTACGATAATTATAAATTAAAAGATATGTACAAGGGGGATTAAAAAACATGAAGTATGCAGCAAAAGCATGGAAAGAAACAGAGGGCGCCAGTCTTCGCAACTTTAACGAACAGGCACAGGTTGACAGTGTCAATGGGGCATTGGCTTTAAGACCGCAGATTGAAACAATCATTGACCAGATCTGGGAAGAAGGATTTGATGGTATTTATTTTATTGGTATTGGAGGAACTTACGCATCCAGCATGCAGGTAGAAGTTTACATGAGAGGACGATCAAAACTTCCGATATACGTTGAAAATGCAGCAGAATTTCTTACAACCGGAAATAAAAGATTTACGGAAAAGTCTGTAGTTATCTATTCTTCTGTTTCAGGAAATACTAAGGAAATGGTTCAGCTGGTTGACCGGGTTCACGAGATCGGCGCGAGAGTATTTGCATTTATTGATACACCGAATAGTATTCTTACACAACCGGACAAACAGGATTATCTGATCCTCTATCCTATGAATGAACAGTTAAAATTCTATATGACAGCAAACTATCTGATGTATAAAAATGGTGAGTTTGACGAATACGATCGCTACAATAAAGAAATGGAAACTTACCTTGCAGATGCATTGGTTCAGGTTGAAAAGGATTCGGATGAATGGGCTTATGAATATGCAAAGAATAAGGTGGCATTTCTGAAGGAGCATAAAGACCTTCCACATTACTTTATCGGTTCCGGCAACCAGTATGGCGCAACCTATTCTTATGCAATGTGCTATTGGGAAGAACAGATGTGGATCCGCACCAAATCCATCAGCTGCCAGGAATTTTTCCATGGAATGCAGGAGATTATTGTGGATGATACACCGGTCACCTTATTTATGGGAGAAGATGAGCAGAGACCCCTTGCAGAACGTGTGGCAAGATTCCTGCCTCGCGTAAATGGAAATTATACGATCATTGATACAAAAGAATTCGAATTAAAGGGAATCAGCCCGGAATACAGAGGAACCATCTCTCATCTTGTGATGCACGGCGTAAACAATCGTGTGGATGCATACATGGAACTGTTTTTAAGACATCCGCTTTCTATTCGGAGATATTATCGACAGTTTGAATATTAAGAATGATAATTTCTCAAGTTTGAAAAAGTATGTGAAATAACAAAAATTTGGCTGGGGGAAAAGATCGTGAGTATATATAGAATTGCTTCGTTCAACCTATATAAATTAAGCGAAAACACGCATAAAGAGTTAGAACTTATTGCACGGATTATCAGAGACAATGAAGTAGATATCCTTGCAATACAGGAAATATTCAGTAAGGATGCAATGGAGAATCTGCTCAGATTTCTCGGAAGTAATTGGGAGGGAAGATGGGCATCTCCAGATTCAAGATCTGTTTCTGCAGCTGAAGGATACGCTTTTGTTTGGAACAAAAACAGAATTGAATTGTCACGGAATCGCTTTGGAAAAGTATTTGAACCCAGAATTCATAATCAGTACCCACACAAGGATGGTATTGAGTTAATACGTAATCCATATTATGGTAGATTTGCAGTTAAAGATAATCGTATGATTGAGTTGAGACTGATTAATACACACATTATGTTTTCAACTAACAGAGAAGAAAATGAAAGTAATAACCATGATTCAAGTACAGGAAAATTTGGTGCAGTATCGATGAGAAAAAAAGAATTTGAAATTCTTGCATATAAGATTTTGCCAAAATTAGAAGATAAAGCATACGATTATCAGTGGGGTGAGCGGGATGACTATTGCCGGAAACCATATACGTTTCTCTTGGGTGATTACAATTTGAATTTACGTGAATCAAATGCTAAAGATACATTTATTGATCAATCACTTATGATTGTGAGTGATTCTATTTCAGAAAAGAGAATTGTTACGGTGCAGAAAGATCTGACAACGCTCAAATCAAGCGTTTCAGAAACTGACATGTGTCTGTACAGAAATAATTTTGATCACTTTTCATACGATGAAAACAGACCAGTTTGCACTCGATGTTGGGCTGTTGACATTCCTAATAACCCTTTGTATGCTGAAATTGATTATGAAAAATATCGAAGAGATATATCAGATCATTTGATGATTGTCATGGAACTAAAATTTATTTAGGCGGTGTAGAGTTGAAAGATGAATTGGTAAATGTTTTCAAGGAGATTATTGAAGAACATAACGAAAACAAAATTGTTACAGAAGAAGAAAAAATAAGAGTAGCATATGCTTTGAACATGTGTATGGTATCGGTATCTCAAATCATAGATTATGACGATCTTTATATTCTAGAGCAGGAATATGATGGAATATTGAACAATTTAAATCTGGAAATGATGCCTAAAGATGAGGCATTGCTTTCAATCTTGAAGCAGTTGCTTGATACAATTACTTTTTTCAAATTGCAGGAAGGTGACAAAAATCTATTAGACGAAACATATCAACAAAAAATGAAAAATGCCATGTGGAGTGCTATGCCTAACCCGGCTATAATCATTGCCAGTGGTGATCCGGTAATCATGGCAGTTTCTTTAGCCTCTCAAGTCGGCATAGGATACATGAATTACCGTAGAGCAAAAGCAGAGAATGATCTGGAATATAAAAGTCACCAATGGAAATTACAGAGAAGTGCCATGGAACAGTTTAATGGATTGAGACGTGAATTGTTCGATACAGCATGGAGATTGGCCACTGCCTATCAGTTCCCGGATGAGTATAGATTAACCGAAAGACAGATTAAACAATATGATGAAATACTCATGGATTCTGATGAAATTAGAAAATATGAAAGGCTCACAACTATAAAGAGCTCCTTTAAAGCATATCCACCGTTCTGGTATCATTATGGAAGTACAGCCAATCATATCGCACGTAATCAGTGTTTGTCCTTATCTGATGAAAGCCGAAATTATTATAAGCAAGAGGCCGTGAAGTGCTTTGAAGAATATTGGAATCAAAATAAGTATGCATTACTCAGAGAAGATATAATAGCATCGTCCTGTGCTCTGGAATATATTGATCTGTTAGACACTGAAAGCAATCGAGAGAAAATAAAAGAACTTCTTGACCAGGCAGTTAAATATTCCGGCAATGCAAATGATGTTCTACAACTTTGTGCAGTTGGCTATCTAAAGATTAATGACAGAAAAAAAGCGTCCGATATATTTAGGATTCTTGTCAATGAAGAATACAATATAGTTGTTAATGCTCAGATTCTGAGCGGGTTGTATGTACATAATGTTTTAGAGTCAAATGACTGCGCATCAAGAAACTTATATGAGACATTGACCACAAGAGTAAAAACAGGATATTTATTCAGAATGCCATCTGTAGAGGAACATATTACTGAAATACAGTTGAAAAATGAGTTCGACGAATGCCAGGAAGAATTACTTCAGGCAAAATTCAAAGCTGTCATAGGTTTTTATTTCGATAAGCTAAGCATACGTCTCGGAAAATTGATTCCTGTTCCGGATGCACAAAAGGAATATCCCGAGTACTATTTTTCTGAAGAAGGTGCAGAAAAACGATCTAAGGATATTCGGGAAATGTTCAGTTCTTCGTATAAACAAAAACGGCGCATGGAATATTTGAATAGATTGAGTCAATGCGATTTTATACATACCTATTTTGAAGAATTAAATAAATTTTTTAGTGAAATTACGGAATTGAATTGTATTAGAGATAGACAGAAGCTACGTGTAATTATTCGTGATGATATCGTTGAAAATGCTGATTACATCAATCAATTATCAAATAGAATAGAAGAAAAGAAGGTGACACAAGATGATTTACTGCTGTTATTGAAGATGACATCTTTGGAAGCATTCGAAAGTTTTATTACAGAATTGATAAGCCAGATAAATACAACAATTATTGGAATGAATGAAATGAGCAGGTTTGCTATGGCCGACACGAAGCTGAGAGATTTTTGCATGGATCATAACATTCCAGAACCGGATGAATTACTTGAAAAAGGCAGTGATGCAAAATCGGATACGGGATTTGTAAATAATTATTTTGGCATGGATCTTCTGGAAATCAGAGACAATATGAGTGAGACAGAAACAGAGAGGTTTCAGAGTATAGAGCAGATTTTAAAAAAATATGCGATGCGAATAGCAAATATCTCACCCAAAGCAACACTATATTTTCATGATTCAGAGGACTTCAATACTTATTTTGAGAATAGTAAATTAAAAAATCATAAAGATATTCTTCAGAAAACGATTGCCGTGTACGATGACAAAGGAATTCAAAATATAGATGTCCTTTTTACTGTAAATGGTGTTGTTCCAGTAATTAAGAATGTAATAAAGACGCCCATACCATATATTTCATTAGCCAATGAATTAAATAAGCAGGAAAACGAGAAAATGGATGTGGTAAAAAACAGTGTAGATAATAAAAATTCTGGTCGCAAAGGGAACTGGGGAAGATTTCCAGACTTGATAAAACCATCAATCAGGGGCATTGTAGCAACTGAGATTCGGCCAATTAATCATATATGTTGTAGGATAAAGGACATGATCGATGAAGTCTGCGATGCTTTGTCATAGAGCTATTGTGCAATTGTGGGGATAATATTATTTTTGAAAGATAAGCAGATGAAAAAAGTAATTTAATATCTGCAGGAGAAAGAAGATATAGAAACACAACATTGCTAAACCAATTATGAGGAGAACAGACAATGAACGAGATCTTAGCAAAGCAGTTAGCAATTGATTTTTGCACGGATGTAAATTCAATCCTGAGCAAAGAGAATGTCTTCACTGAGTATAAGCAGCTGGTGGGTCGCAGAATCTTCAAAGAAGGAGAATGTTATTTTAAGGCTGCGTCTGTGAATGGTAAAATTGTTGCATCCGGGCGAAAAGATATTATTCAATGGGCAAGGGAAAAGTTCAAGACGGAAAATGGTGCATGGTTTATGGATATGGGATGTCTTCATGAATTGGAAGAAGGTCTCCTGAGATTTCAATGCCGAATCGGACAGGCGCATCCCTTTTATATTGCCACAAAGAAATCGGATGTTAATACAAAAGATTATGATATAAAAATATATGAGGGAGACGAACTGGAGCAGTTTCGAGGCGATGAGCGCTTTGGAGAAGCCTTTATTTTTGACGGATTACCAAAAGATGAAATAGGCATTGGTGCGTATAAGGACGGAAGGCTTTTGGGAATGGCTGGGGCAACCAGCGACAGTGATAAGATGTGGCAGATCGGGATTAATGTCATGCCTGAGGCAGAAGGACTTGGAATAGGAACGATGCTTGTTGCTGCCATTAAAAACGAGATTTTAGACAAAAATAGATTGCCTTTTTATGGTACAGCAATGTCTCACATCGCGTCACAAAGAGTTGCCCTGGGAGCAGGATTTGTTCCTGCATGGTCAGAATTGTATTGCGAAGCAATCGAACGTTAAATGCGAGGTTCATCGTTGCAAATGATATGTCATTAAAATCATACCTGATCTTGTTATTGGTTATATGTTTCAGCAGAGGTAGATATCGTAAAAAATCCAGAATGAAATCAGAAGTTACTACTTCGAATTTCATTCTGGATTTATAATTGTTTGGTATCTTCATGCATACGACTTAAAACACTTAATGGATAGTGGATACTGAACAGTTATGTGGATTGTATTTTTATTACAGCTTCTTATCAATGGATAAAGAAAGCGTCAGTTTCCTCATTTTCCACAACAGGAGTCATCGGGTTGAACTCCGTTTCCGAAAGTTTCTTTACCAGCTTGTGATCAAAGTTGTGACGGACTTCGCAGGTCTTGTCGAAAATCATGGTTGCCTCGTCACCCGGGGTAGATGCCGGCCACTTCGGGAGAGATGGAGTTTCCGGACTGCCATATCGGGCAAAATTGATCCAGGCAGTGGTCATGCGTTCCTGGAGACGGTCGGTTTCACCTGGGACGTTGCAGACAGCCACTCGGTCGATGTTGTGGAATACGAATGGAATCTCAGCACAGTGCCATGCGGCTTTTCCCCCGTCAATCGGGAACTCATAAGTAAACTGGTAGGAATAGGTAGGTGCTTCAGAAAACTCTGATTTCTGGCGAATGAATTCGATGGTTGCCGGACGAAAGAAAGTGTCCACTGACCACAGGTCGGCAATTGATTTGTCCGGATATGCCTTCTCAAACAGAGAGATCAACTCCGATGTTGCATCGGCATATTTTCTCGTCAGAAATGTGATCAGTTCCTCACGGTTCATATCATGCTTTCCGGGCACAACGGGACCAAAATCGAACTCACCGATATTAGATCCCACAATCACCGGAATCGTTTTGGCATGATCAGTAAATCCACATTTGATTGGATTCCCGAGGAACCAGTCGTTTTCCAGGGGGCCCTGTCCGATATAGCATCCCTTTGCAGCTACCTTCTTTTCCACTTTATTATAGGCGTTTGCCAGTTCATAATAAGGAATCGTCTCCAGCTTTTCTATCTCAGATGCATCCAGCTTCAACTCTTCTAAAAGGGCTTTCACGATCTCGGTGCCGTCCCCGTCCTCTTTCTGATAAATACTTGCCTCATAAACACCGCTTTCAATGATACCCTTCTGAAACAGACCATCTGCTGCAGGAGTATTCATAAGGGTTGCCACTTTCATGCCGCCACCGGACTGACCGAAAATCGTGACATTTTCCGGGTCTCCGCCAAAGTTGGCAATATTGTCATGGATCCACTCCAATGCAGCCACCATGTCAGCGTTTCCGGCATTGGCAGAATTCTTATATTTTTCACTGAATGGAGAGAGATCCAGATAGCCGAGAATATTCAGACGATGATTCACGGAAACCACAACCACATCACCGAACTCACTTAAGTGATCGCCCTCATAGGCTACATGTTCAATGGATGACCCGGCACTGAAACCGCCTCCGTGAAGCCACACCATTACAGGCTTTTTCGCATCCGGATCAAGACTTTGGGTCCAGATGTTCAGATTTTGACAATGTTCGTTCTGGGGCCAGTAACGGTGGGGCACCAGAACCTCCATGTTAGGCTCATCCTGCTTTAACAACGGACATACATAGCCATAAGCCAATGCGTCTTTGATTCCTGTCCACGGTTTTATCGGTTGAGGCATCTGGAAACGTTCAGCCTCAGCGTAATGGATTCCGTGGAATGTATATGTGGTGTTTATGCGGAAACCGCGGATCTTTCCAGCCTTTGTTTCCACTATTGGATCTGTTTTACTGCATACAAAATAATTTTCCATCTTGGAAGTAACCTCCTTCTGTTACAAGTAGTATTGCATTGGTGTTATTACGTGTTGCTTCATTTGTCACACACTTTCCCTTAATAAAATATTTTACCAGAAATAGTTCTACAATTCCATGCATTATTTAAAATTTTCGTAACTGTTCAGTACCTTCACAGTTACGAGCCAAAATGCATTTAAACGATAAAAACACGCTTTGCGAGTTTTTATCGTTATCGCGGCACTCCTCAAGGTTCCGTGCAAGCACGGACTTTGACTCGTTGCTCGCGTAAATCACCTTCGGTGATGGCATTTTGGCTTGTATGTCTCGGGATTTTGACATATTCATGTCAAAACACCTCGCGGGACAGTGGCTACTGAATAGTTACAAATTTTCACTATATTTCTTTCTGAATATAATGATATGTCAGGTCGGCATATCGTTTCGTAAATAACAGTATCCTGCGTGTATGGTATAGTTATTTATGAAACGCTGTACTAGGGGTGCGAAATAGTGATATACTATCTTTGGTGATATATGACATTTATAAACCGATTGATATTAAAAATGAAAGATCAAAGGATAACGTTTAGATTATGGAGGGATACAAAACATGAATCTTGTGAAAGAAGCAATAGATCTGGGATTTTCAAATGCTGCCGTTATGGATACAAAGAAACTGGTTTTTGTGCCGGAATATCGAAACTTTTGCGAAGAAAACAGGTGTGGTTGTTATAATTTAAATCCTGCATGTCCACCGAGTTGTGGAACGGCAGAAGAAATGAAACAGCGCGCATTCCGTTATAAGAATACTTTGGTACTGCAGACTACGTTGGAAGATAGCAAAGATTCGGCTCAATATAAGAAAGACAAGCTTCGACATAATATAATGACAGAAAAGCTTGCCGGAAAGATGGAAGAAGAGGGGATAAAAGATATTTTAATTATGACTGCCGGACCATATAAACACAATTCCTGTATGTCGGCATACTGTGTGGATGCGCAGAAAATGGCAAATGCCGCAGGGATGCTGTGCTGGGAGAATGATGGAATGTTGAGGTATTTCTCGCAGATTCTTTATTCGTAACTGTGAAGGTACTGAGTAATTATGAATTCTATTGTTTGGTGTCAATACAGAACTGCTGATCGAGCATGCTCTGGTGATATTTGACAGGAGTTTGAAAAAAAGAGTATAATACACGAAAATAAAAACAAAAGGGGAGAGAAGAATGGATTATTTGTCCGGAATTAATCAATTTACACAGGTGGCGGCACAGTTATCTGTATTACTCTTGATTGTCCGTGTTGCTTTTGGGGCTCTGAATTGTTTTATGGGGTATCGGATGTTGAAGTTCTGGATTTCAGTCTGTGGCTTTTTTCTGGGGACCGGAATAGGTATGACCGCTGTGTATGTTCTGCAGTTGTCCGGAAATGTAAAATGGATTCTGCCACTGGCAGCAGGGGGCATAACTGCGGTTCTGGGATATGAGGTGTACCTTGTAGGTGCATTTTTTCTGGGATGGGTTCTCACAACTTATGGAATATTAATGGTGGTCCGTCAGCTGGATATAGAACCCAAAATGGAAATATTGATTTTGGCAGCAGGAACACTTTTTGGTGTTCTTGTGGGGATCCTGGTAGTAAAATATGCCCGCCCATGTATTATCTGGCTGATGGCTGTCAGTGGCGGTATGAGCATGGCAACCGGTGTCTGCGGGATCCTGCAGAAAGATTCAGGGATTCTGATGCTGCTTATTATGGCTGTCTGTGTACCGGCGGGAGTACTTTTTCAGTTTATGACCACACATAAGTAAAAGAGAGGTTAAAAAACACAAAAGCTACATATTTTTCATATATACTGAGCACATAAAACGTGATAGCAGATCACATGGTTATGAGGAGGAACAGGAATGGGAAAACTGAAGATTCTGGTTGTGGATGACGAGAGCAGAATGCGGAAACTGGTAAAAGATTTCCTGATGAAAAAAGATTTTGATGTGCTGGAAGCCGGTGACGGAGAACAGGCGGTAGATATATTTTTTGAAGAGAAAGACATCGCTTTGATTATTCTGGATGTCATGATGCCAAAGATGGACGGATGGCAGGTATGTCGTGAGATTCGCGCACACTCCAGGGTTCCGATCATTATGCTGACAGCAAAAAGTGATGAACGGGATGAACTGATGGGCTTCGACCTGGGAGTGGATGAGTATATTTCCAAACCCTTCAGTCCAAAGATTCTGGTTGCCAGAGTAGAGGCAATCCTTCGAAGATCCGGTCACGGAGAACAGGAAGATGTGCTGACATGCGGAGGTATTGAACTGAACAAAACAGCACATATGGTCAGCGTGGACGGAAAAAATATCGAACTGAGTTTCAAGGAATTTGAACTGCTGACCTACTTTATGGAAAATCAGGGAATTGCATTATCCAGAGAAAAAATCTTGAATCATGTATGGAATTATGATTATTTCGGAGATGCCCGAACGATTGATACCCATGTAAAAAAACTGCGAAGCAAAATGGGAGATAAAGGAGATTATATCAAAACAATCTGGGGCATGGGATATAAGTTCGAGGTAGACCAATGAAAAAATCAAAATCCATACGCTGGCAGATAACAGGAGCATTTCTTGGCTTTCTGGTACTCGCTCTGGGATTGATAATTTTTTTGAATATGACATTCATGGAGCAGTATTATCTGGAGAATAAAAAAGAAATATTGAAAACCAGTTATGAAACGATAGCCAAAGAATACGACGCGGTGGATAAGACAGACACATTAAAGTTTGCATCTACCAATAACCTGTCGTTTGTTATCATTGACTGGAATGGATCTGAACCGGAAGGTTACAGCAATCTGCGGGACAGTGAATCAAAAAAACTTGCAGCAAAATTATTCGGATATATTTATAATTTTGAGCCCAAGGGCGATAAGATCATTGAGAAAACAAATAATTATACGATTCAGTTTAACAAAGATACCAGTCTGAACATGGAATTTCTGGAAATCTGGGGCACGCTGGATGACGGTGTGAATTTTATTGTACGATCACCGATAGAAAGCATTCAGAAAAGTATTGCATTGTCCAATCGATTTTATCTGATGGTGGCGTTAGGTGTGTGTGTGATCGGTGCTGCATTTATCGCTTTTCTGGCAAAACGTCTGACAAAACCGCTGACGGAACTTACAGAGATCTCCAGACGAATGGCGAATCTTGACTTTGATGTAAAATACACCAGTGGCGGAGAAGATGAAATCGGTGTGCTGGGACATAATTTTAATCAGATGTCAGAAACCCTGGAACAGACGATTTCGGAACTGAAGACGGCAAATAATGAACTGCAGAAAGACATTGAAAAAAAAGAAGAAATTGATGAGATGCGAAAAGAATTTCTGTCGAATGTTTCCCATGAGCTGAAAACGCCGATCGCACTGATTCAGGGGTATGCAGAAGGTCTCCAGGATAATATTAACGATGATGAAGAAAGTCGTCAGTTCTATTGTGATGTGATTATAGATGAAGCGGGAAAGATGAACCAGATGGTGAAGAAACTGCTGACACTGAATCAGCTGGAATTTGGTAATGATCAGGTGAATATGGAACGTTTTGATCTGACATCTCTGATACAGGGAGTGATCCAGTCTTCCCAGATTCTGGCACAGCAGGCTGAAGTTGAGATTATGTTCCACCAGACAGAACCTCTGCATGTGTGGGGAGATGAATTCAAGGTGGAAGAGGTCATCACAAACTATGTCACCAATGCGATTCATTATGCTAAAAATGAAAAGAAAATAGATATCCGATGTACCCAGGAGAATGGTGTGATCCGCACCTCGGTTTTCAATACCGGAGATGCGATTCCGGAAGAAGAACTGGATAAGATCTGGATCAAATTTTATAAAGTAGACAAAGCAAGGACGAGAGAGTACGGCGGAAGCGGTATCGGTCTGTCTATCGTAAAAGCGATCATGGAGTCTATGAATCAGCAGTGTGGTGTGAAAAATTATGATAATGGAGTGGAATTCTGGTTTACACTGGATACTACATTGTCAGGAAATCAGGAATAAAAACTCGAAAACGTGTTTTTAAGACAGGCGTAGTAACAAAAGTTATTTATTTCTTTGTCATTTCAGTGACAAATGTGTTATACTTAACAAAGCGCTGTAAAAGAAAAATACGTAGGAGGATTTTTATAAATGAAAATAGCGGTAACATATGAAAATGGAAAGGTATTTCAGCACTTTGGAAAGACAGAAACATTTAAAGTATATGAAGTGGAAGAGGGAAAAGTAATTTCCAGTGAAGTGATCGGTTCCAACGGAGAAGGTCACGGAGCTCTTGCCGGAGTGTTAGAAGGTCAGGGAGTTAATGTACTGATCTGCGGAGGTCTTGGTGGTGGTGCACAGGCAGCACTGGCAGAAGCGGGAATCGAAGTATGTTCCGGAGCAGAAGGTGATGCTGACCAGGCAGTGGAAGCATACCTGAAAGGAGAACTGATATCTACCGGCGTAAATTGTGATCATCATCATGAAGAAGAGGAAGGACATTCCTGCGGATCGAACTGTGGCGACGGCGGCTGCAGCGGCTGCGGTGGTGGCTGCGGAAGTCATCAGCCGTCATTTGAAGGACCAAATGTAGGAAAGATCTGCCGGACACATTACAGAGGAACATTTAACGATGGTTCTCAGTTCGACAGCTCATATGACCGTGGTGAACCACTGGAATTTACCTGCGGTGCCGGACAGATGATCCTTGGTTTTGATAAAGCAGTAGCAACTATGGAAGTGGGTGAGAAGGTTACCGTTCATCTGATGCCGGAAGAAGCTTATGGCATGTCGGATCCAAATGCGATTTTTACTGTGGAGATCGCCCAGCTTCCAGGTTCTGAAGACCTTACTGTAGGTCAGCAGGTGTATCTTTCCAACCAGTACGGTCAGCCATTCCCGGTAAAGGTAAACGCGAAAGATGAAAAAACTATTACATTTGACGCAAACCATGAGATGGCTGGAAAAGAACTGAACTTTGAGATTGAACTGGTGGAAGTGAAATAATAACATAAGATAAGTAACAGACAAAGCTATACAATGATTCCAGTAAATTGTATGGCTTTGTTTTTGCTTTAAAATTTGGAGGGAATACAGTGTTATGAAATACAGATTTTGGAACTGGGAACACGCAGATGCAAAAGCGATTACAGCCGAATATAAAGGGATCGAGACACCTGTTGATTTATACGATGCATTATCACATGTCTGGTGTGCGGATACCTGTGCGCCGCGGATGAGGCAGAACTGAACAAAAGAAAATATGACACTTGGACAGTGTTCGATCACCGCTTTTCTAGCTCAGGATATCTTTGGCGGTAAAGTGTACGGAATCCTCAGACCGGGTGGAAATTATCACTGTTATAATGTGATCAGAGACTGTAGGTTTGATCTTACCAGTGAGCAGTTCGGCGATGAAGTACTGGACTATGAGGAGAATCCTGAACAGTTCCGGGAAGTGCATTTTGCGAAGGAAGAGAAGCGGATGCGGTACGAGAAGTTGAAAGAAGAATTGAAGAAGTATTGCGAAAGAAACTAGGAGGAATAATAAATGGGACACTTTTACTTTGTCCGTCACGGACAGACCGTGTGGAATGTGGAAAATAAGATCTGCGGCTGCACCGACAGTCCACTGACCGAATACGGACGGGAACAGGCGAGAGAAACCGGAAGAAAGATTCTTGCAGAAGGAATCCAGGCAGATGAGATTCTGTGTTCACCGCTCAGCCGGGCAAAAGATACGGCACAGTTGATTTCTGAGATGACAGGAATCCCATGTCGGGTAGAACCGAGACTGATCGAGCAAAATTTCGGAAAATGGGAATCCACGCCGCGGGATGGAGAGGACTTTAAAAAGGCGAAAGAATTCTTCGCCTGCAGCCATGAGGGAGGAGAATCGACACTTCGTCTGGCACAGAGAATCTATAATCTTCTCGATGATATCAGGAAAGAATCGGAAGAAAAAACTTACATTCTGGTTGCCCATAACGGAATCGCCAGAGTTGTGCAGTCTTATTTTACCGATATGACGAATGAAGAATATGCTGCATGGGGTGTGAAAAACTGCGCGGTTGTTCGGTATGATTTTTAGCCAATATCTTATATTGATTCGGTGAAACAAATTTGATTTACATATAGTGTTAAACTTTATACATTCAATTATATCATTTCTACGGAAATGATATAATTGAATTGACAAATGAAAAAAATACAATTCGAATTTTCATTCCGGCGAGAACAAATAAAACCCTATTTATCCCCATGCAGCAGATAATACAGCAGCCCGTCACATCCGCGTTCCACATCGGCATATGTCTCATCAAACCTTCCCGTATACCACGGATCCCGGATCGAAGCGGAACTTCCGACGAATGACAGCAACAGGAAAATTTTCCAGTTCTTTCCTCCGATTTAATTGGTGGCAGTTTCTCCCGTGTGAAGAGAATCCAGTTCCAGTAACTGATTGATCTTCTCGACGTAGTCACTGTAATTACCGGTTTGTGCCGCATATTGTTCCATCTGCTGTACCTGACGGGTGATAGCAAGATTGTCACCTGTCAGTACGTAAGCTTTATACAGAGTAGCTGCCTGGTAATATCTGGCTACTGCCTGACAGGCTTTGATATTGGAACTCAATTTCTTATCAGGGATGCAGTCCCTGCAGGTCATATCATATAGATTCATGTAATCTTCCTGTTGCAGGGTGGAAATATAATCTTCTTCAGCAAGATAATAAGAAGGAACAGAAGCGGAATCTCTGATCTCTGAGATTCCGATGGCAATCATCAGAAGACAGGAGAGGGTCAGGATAATAGTGATAATACCACAGATCAGTTTTCCAGGTGAAAATCGTTTCATCGTTTTTCAAGCCCCCTTTCCAGGTATTCTTTTTGCTTTCTGGATGAGAGATCCGGAAGTGCTTCCGCTTCTTCAGGAGTAAGACCTGCATAAGCCACCAGAATAGCCTTTGTCTGGGTACGCAGATCTGTCAGAGCAGCATTGGTTTCGTCTGTAAAATATTCTTCTGCGTTATAAGAGTAATTATCTTCGAGATTATAAATATCATGGATATCACGCGCAAGTGTTGTGATGGTATGAGAAATCTCATCTGCATCAAAATAGTAATTATTACAGGAACTGCTGGTATCCACAAGAATTCGATACATATTACGATAGGAATCAGAGGCGCTGATCAGGGCGTTGTATTTGTCAAATGCGTCTTCATAATACAGAGAATTCTGGCTGTAATAATAAGAAAGTTCACAGAAATCACCATTTTGGATATAAGTATCTATATTTTCCTGGTGCTTGCTGAGATGGCTGTGAATCTGTTGCTTTTGAAGACCGGAGCCGATATCCCAGCTTTTGGCTACAAAAACAAAAGAAACAATATTTAATAAAATCAGAACGAAAATGACAGTCAAAGGTACAGTCAGACTGGTAAAATGTCTGGTCTTCTGATAAACTTCAGACTGAGTCTGCTGAAATTCCTGCTCGTATCGATCCATATCTTCCTGATGTTTTCTGGCAAATTCGTTTGGAAGGCCACAGAAAGGACAATATTTCTCCTCCAGACCGATCTGTGCGCCGCAATGAGGGCATTTCATCTGTTATTCCTCCTTATGAAAATTGATTTTTATGGCTGGCTGTATAATCCATACATTTTTTATAACTCAGATACCCGTCATCCAGACAGTCCTGATACACCTGATCAGCCTCATCAGAAGTCAGATGAAAATGTTCCAGCAACAGAGAGTCTGACTCCTGAATAAATGTGTCCAATTTGACAAGTTCTGCATCCGTCAGTTTGTTTTTGTGATACGAAGAAAATTCTTCTCTGGTAAGAACCATGGCAGAATAGAATCCTGTACTGATATCGTATTCATTGTAACTGTTGTCAGCGATGGCATCGTTTAAAAACTTTACATCCATATATAAAGTGTAATAATTGTAGTAATCCATATGTTTCCAACGATATAAAGCAGTGCTTCCATCCAGGTTATACAAACTGTTGATATATGTATACACTTCTTCATCATTCCCGGAAGCATATAACTCATTTAATTTTGGAAAATACTCTTTTGCAAATGCATTTTCTTTTCGGAGTTCTTTCTTTTCCAGATAGCTGCTTCCGTAAAAGACAGATACCCCTGTTACGAAGAGCAGAAGAAAGATACAGAAAATAATAAGAACAATCTTAGCAGTAAAAATCCCCTGGTGGCGCAGTTCTCTGGTGTATTCCTTTGTGGGAACAGCTTTGAGATTTTGTACATCCTGTTTCAGATGTTCGAGTTTTTGCATGTATTCAGATTCAGCAGCGGAAGGCTGAAGCATACCGCAGTAGGGGCAGGTGACATCGCTTTCTTTTAGTTCAGCACCACAATTTGAACAAAACATAATGATACGCCTCCTTTCGTTAAAACCGCAAATGCATACATACTTCGGACGTCTCAATGGTACCGGGATTGGGAAAGTATGAAGTACGGATCAATATTTTCTGACTACTACACTATTCCATAATTATAGCATAAAAAAATACAAAAAGGGTGTTGTTTTTTAGTTAATTATGCATTGACAAAGAAGGACAGAGTTGGTAGAATGAAGAACAAAGCTGTTTTACACATTACCAAGAGAAAGTGGGAAAGAATATGAAACAGAGAATTTTATCTATTTTAGTAGATAACACAGCCGGTGTTTTAGGAAGAATCGCCGGTATGTTCAGCCGGAGAGGCTACAATATAGACAGCCTTACAGTAGGTGTAACCGCAGATCCGAGATATTCCCGTATGACGGTTGTCTGTAGCGGCGATGATGATGTCCTCGAACAGATTACAAAGCAGCTGAACAAGCTGGTGGATGTTAGAGATATCAAGATTCTGGAACCGGATGCCAGTGTTATCAGAGAGTTGATTCTTGTAAAAGTAAGAGTATCTCAGGCAAACAGACAGAATGTCACATCTATCGCAGAGATTTTCCGTGCGAAGGTTGTAGATGTGTCCGTCGATTCCATGGTATTGGAACTGACAGGTTCCAAATCAAAACTGGAGGCATTTCTCCAGCTTCTGGCAGATGGTAATGAGATTTTGGAATTGGCAAGAACCGGAGTATCCGGACTGTCACGTGGATCTGATTACGTATTAGTTTTATAAAAACGTGAAACTAGGATGAAAAGTCCGGTCAGAAGATACAGCGAAAAGCTGTCAATTACATAGTGTGCTAGAGGGGAAACCCCCTAACAATAGAAAAATATCCATTTTAGGAGGAACAAAAAAATGGCAAACAAAATTTATTACCAGGAAGATTGTAACTTATCTATGCTGGAAGGACAGACAATTGCCGTTATCGGTTACGGCAGCCAGGGACATGCACATGCTCTGAACGCAAAAGAGTCTGGATGTAATGTTATTATTGGTCTGTATGAAGGAAGCAAATCCTGGGCAAAAGCAGAAGCACAGGGATTTGAAGTATATACAGCTGCAGAAGCAGCTAAAAGAGCTGACATTATCATGATCCTGATCAACGACGAGCTGCAGGCTGATATGTACAAAAAAGACATCGAGCCAAACCTGGAAGAAGGTAACATGCTGATGTTTGCTCATGGTTTCAACATTCATTTCGGATGTATCAAACCACCAAAGAACGTAGACGTAACAATGATCGCTCCGAAAGCACCAGGACATACTGTAAGAAGCGAATATCAGGCAGGTAAAGGAACTCCTTGTCTGGTAGCTGTAGAACAGGATGCTACAGGAAAAGCTCTTGAAAGAGCACTGGCTTATGGTCTGGCAATCGGTGGAGCAAGAGCCGGTCTTCTGGAGACAACCTTCAGAACAGAAACAGAAACAGACCTGTTCGGTGAGCAGGCAGTTCTGTGTGGTGGCGTTTGTGCCCTGATGCAGGCAGGTTTCGAAACTCTGTGTGAAGCAGGTTACGATCCAAGAAATGCATACTTCGAATGTATCCATGAGATGAAACTGATCGTAGATCTGATCTACCAGTCAGGTTTCGAAGGAATGAGATATTCTATCTCCAATACAGCAGAATACGGTGACTATATCACAGGACCAAAGATCGTTACAGCAGAAACAAAGAAAGCTATGAAACAGATTCTGACAGATATCCAGGATGGTTCTTTTGCAAAAGAATTCCTGCTTGACATGTCTCCTGCAGGTCGTCAGGTTCACTTCAAAGCTATGCGTAAACTGGCTTCTGAACATCCGTCAGAGAAAGTTGGTAAAGAGATCCGTAAGCTGTACAGCTGGAACAACGAAGATGACAAACTGATCAACAACTAAGAATTAGTTGTGTATGTAAGCGCGAGATATATACGAAAAGCCCCGGAAAACCTTATTTTCCGGGGCTTTTTACGTTTGTGCAATATGATGAAAACATGCTTAAAAACAGTCAATTGGTAACGCGTTGGTAACAAACTGCAAATGTAGTCATGGAATTTTATTAATTTCCAGCAGCAGCTCCGGAACAGCGACATGAGTGTAAATCTAATCGGTCCGGAAAGGATATGAGATCACCTCAACGCCGTCGCTGGATGCCTCATCCTGTAGTTTTTCGTAAGTATTCAAGGACTCACCCCCAGTCAAAGGAATTGACAAATATTTCAGCGTGGCATATAATATACCTAACAAGACAACTGGGGTGATGGTCGTACCCCATCTGCTTCAGTAAAATGTATTTCTAAAAATAGACGTCTACTCTACCAAAGTCAGGGCGTCTATTTTTTATGCGTATAATTGAGAATGGCTATAATCAAGCTGACTGTCGCCAGTATAATCATAAACTCTTCGTATGTACTCATAATAACCACCCCTTTCCACAAGACTAGAAAGCAGGTGGGAAACGCCCTCCCAATTGCCTGGGTAAATATATTATATTTTCAAAGACCACATCTGGCAAATCTGCCGTTTATTTCTCACGTTTTCCTTTTACGAATTCTGCGAACTGTTTTATCTCATCCAGTTCATCATCGGTATAATCATCACAATCGAAATGGGCGGCGAAAGTGGATGGTTTATTGGATGCAAATACAATTTTTCCATCAACAAGTTCTTCGGAATTAAGACCTATTCACGTGTGATTTTTAATACATTTGTAATATTGGAATTCGCAATTCCTCTTTTTAGAATGCTGTCCAATGTAGTCCAAGGCATTTCGATTTTTTCGGAGAACTTCTTCATGCTTCCATATCTATCTATGATGAGAGTTTTTACATTCGCTTCTAGTTCATTCCTATGTTTAATCTACCTCGCTTTTCTGGTTCGATCATAACATTGAAATCTCGAAAAATAAACACAGTATTATAAAAAATAGAAGAGAAATCCGGGAAAATCTCGAAAATTCATAAGAATGTTCAATTAATATTTCGAGATTAATAAAGTCCATAATACAGTGCATTTATTCATTGTATCCAAGATAATCATCATTTGGGACAATGATAAAAACAATAGATATATAAAATTTTTATATATCTATTGACACCCGAACTTCTCAATGTTATAGTACATATATAAAAATCCAATATATAAATATTTTATATATCAGAAAGGAGTGAAGGCCATGTATTTTCCCGTATCAGCGTTGCTTATCGAATACCTGATATTAACCATTGTTGATACCCAGGATTCCTATGGATATGAAATCAGCCAGACGATCAAAATGGTGGCTGATATTAAAGAATCCACGCTGTATCCGATTTTGAAGAAACTGGAGAAGGCAGGTTTCGTCACAACATATACGCAGGAGTATCAGGGACGTAAGCGGAAATATTATTCCATTACGGAAAGTGGAAAAGAACAGATGCAATATCTCAATAAAGAATGGTTGTCTTACAGAGATACTATTGATGGGATTATAGAGGGGAGGGTCCGAAGTTGAGTAAAGAAGAATATTTGAATCAATTACACAAATATTTGCGAAAGCTTCCGAAACAAGATTATGACGATGCCATGGATTACTTTGAAGAGTACTTTCAGGAAACGGATGAAGCCGGAGCGCAAAAATTGATTGAGGAGATGGGAACTCCGAAAGAAGCTGCCCGTGAATTGATCGCGAATCTTCTGGACAAGAAGCTGGATGAAACTTACATGAGTGATGAAAATAATGACAGGATGGGAACTTCCGGAAAACAATCTTCAAAAGGAGGAACTTTCTGGGTTGCCTGTCTGGCGATTCTAGCGTTACCTGTTGGCGCACCGCTGTTGCTTGTCATACTTGCAGTTTTGGCTTGTGTTTTGGTCTGTGTGGCAATTGCCCTTGTGTGTGTATTCATTTTTGCAATCTGTTTGCTTCTTGTAGGCGGAAAGTTATGGATCCGTGGATTGTTTGCAATTACAACATCTGTATCCGGATTTGCAATGGTCAGCGGATGCGGTTTGTTTGCGTTCGGAATTGGTATTTTACTTGTGATACTTACGATTTATCTTTGTAAATGGTGCGGCTTTTTGTTCGTAAGACTGGCACATTGGATTTCTAACAGAAAGAGGGAGAAACGAGTATGAAAAAATGGATGAAAGCGTGTATGGTTACCGGTCTCAGCTGTATGATCGTCGGAGCGGTTCTTTATGGAGCCGGTTATGTTTTCGGTGGAAAAACTTATGTGCGAACTGCTGATTTGAATCATTTTGGTACTTCCGGAGCGTCTGAACAAACAGCTTCCTCTATATTACCCAAAACGCAGGTAGATGATTATCGAAATCTGGATATTCATTTGGATATGTTAGATCTGAACGTAGTTCGTTCAGAGGATGATCATTTTTATATCAGTTATGAGGCGCAGAGCAAAAATGGAAAACCTGCGGTTACATACTCTGTGGAAAATGATACACTGACAGTAAACGAAAGAGAAACCAAGGGCCATTATGTAAATATTGATGTTGATTTTTTTGCGGATTTATTAAATCGGAAAGAAGAACGGCAGCAAAAAAATCTCATTACCCTTTACGTTCCGGAGCGTACAAAGATCAATCATGTGAAGATTGACGGTGATATGAGTGATATCCGGCTTTCTTCTATGACTGTGACATCCGGTTCGCTGCAAACTTATAGCGGAGATGTGGTTATAGATGATTGCGATATCCGGCATTTCGGTCTGAAAACAGATATGGGAGATGTTGAAATTGAGAGAAGTAATCTGGATACCTGCAGTTTTTCTTCCGGCTCCGGAGATTTTGATTTTACCGGTATTACATGGAAAGAAAATACGGAAATCATCAGTGATATGGGAGCGGTAGATATTGAAGGGACGCCTGAAGTGCTTACCAAACTTGCTATACAGGTAACTACCGATATGGGAGATATTGATGTATCTGAGCGGCTGAACGGAAAAGTAATGGAAAATGAAACAGATAATTTGCAGACGTTTGAACAAAAAGTCGAAAAGGCCACAGGAAGCTTAACCATTGAAACGAATTCCGGAGATATCTCAGTGGATTGTGATTGATGTGGATTATGAGCATGCAGGGCTTTGTCTGAAAGAGAGGTTAAGGAATAAAAAATGTTTGATGTTTAAAAGACAGGTAGATAAATAAGAAATAACAGTTGTTATCTGGAAGATTATTCTGATAGAAAAAGGATTTTCAGATAACAACTGTTTTTACTATATTGCATATTTTGATTCACGCAAACAACGAGACAAAGTCCACGCTTGCGTGAAACCTTGTTGGTTGCCGTTAAATGCGCCAAACATGCTCTGGATATGATCAGATTCAGTGGCGTTTGTGACCTGCAAGCCAACAGGCATGTAGCAGATAGACAACAGTTGGAAGCAGAACCAGAAGCTGAAGATCTGAGTAAGCGGCATTGTTGATCGCCGGGAGTAAAACTGTATGTAATGAAAGATACAGATAGATTCCGCCGGCAGCCAGATTACAAAGAACGAAGCGCCATCCCAAAAATCCAAAGACAGACGCGGCCACCAGAAGTGTGCCGGTGAGAAAATCACCGGGAAGGGAAAAAGGAACGGTACTTTTGTTTTGCAGAAGAAATAAAAGCAGGATTCCATATAAGAAAAAAACAATATTCATCAGACTCATCAATTTAAAGAGCAGACTATAATACCGTGTGGTAGGACAGTGATCCCATAGTTCCACCTCAAGTTTTTGGGCAAGTTCCGTTGCGGATCGGGTGAAGGTAAGATTGGTCATTACCATAGCTTTGTCACAGTCATAAAAGTTGGCACCTGCGTAGGCTTCCTGAACCGCTTTATTTCCGACCGGATAGGAATAGTATTTGCATTGGATACCGTATTTTTTTCGATGTTTATGGGCAATAATATCTACCCCCTGGTCGCCGGAACTTTGGGTAACCTGAACTCTGGAAAATCCATTTCTTTTTAAAATCTCAGCACATTGATATTCGAACTGATAGCCATCCATGTGTTATGTTCTCCCGTTATATATAGTAAAGAATTATATTTTTTAATCTTAGAGCGTGCGTGAAAAATCATTTCTACAATCTGCACACGTTATAGTTGGTAAGAGATTTTATTTTGCCTGAATGATTTTTCAAACGCACGCGGACATGTTTTGTTCAAGAATAACACAGAAAGCGAAAAAGAACAAGTGTTCTCGAAACGTTTTTAATTGATCTGCTAATTAATCCTCCGAAATTCCGATGGCGCCATGCCGGTAATTTTACGGAACATCACTACAAAATGACTGGCATCTGTGTATCCTACATCCTGGGCGATATCCTGTATCCGCCTTCCACGGTTGCTGACCAGGAGCTCCTTGGCTTTGCTGAGTCGGAACTTGGTCAGATATTCATAGACAGAACATCCCAGATATCTGGAAAAAAGTCGTGACAGGTACTGCGGTGTGATAAAAACTTCCTGGCTGAGCGCTTCGGCAGTGAGATCCTCCATATACCTGGTATGTATAATAGCAAGAACCGGCCGGATATATTTTTCCCAGGCCGGCTGCCGGGAAGGGTTGGTTTGAAGACCGCCGGTGAACTGCAAAAGTACCTGGTAGCACTCCAGGGACAGCAGCTGTGGATTGACTGGGGTTTCCTGGTGGTGAAGCACAGCCTGGTCGATCAGTTTCCGGAGGATGGCAGCTTTTTCAGCTTCAAAAAACAGCAGATGGGAGGAGCCGAATAGCGTGGAAAAATAAGGGCTCATAGAACCACTGAACGTAGCAAATAAAGTGATCCATTTCCCGGATGCGGAACGATAGGCATGAGAAACTCCGGGAGCCAGCAGAACGCCCTGGTTTTCTTCTATAGTATAATCCCGTCCGTCGATGGTCAGAATACCGCATCCTTCCTGGGTTTGCAGATAGTGATAGAGCGGGAAACCATCCGGCCGCAAGGTAGGCTCCTGATCCCAGTTATTTCCGATGGAATCAAATTGAAAGGGAAAATTCACCGGGGAAGAATTAAAATAAATAGACATATGGTTTTCCTCCGTGCAAGCTTAAAATATATTCGAAAAAAGTTGTAGCAAATGATAACGTACATTCTAAAGTGATTAAAAAAGTATATTGTATGGGTATATGGTACCATAGGAAAAAGATATTTACAATCAGTTTCAAAATATTATAGAAAGAGGTGTACCCTGTTATACAAATCAAGAAAGAAAGGCAGTATAATGCAGATAAGTAGAAGTTATCAGAAACTAACAGAAAAGATTCGGATAATTATATAAGCTTAACAGGTGCAGGCAAACACACTGCACGAAAAGGCAGAACAGTTACGAAGTCCTGACACAGACAGAAAGGAGCAAATTATGCAGCCAAAATTCAAAAGAATCCTCTACGGAGGCGATTACAACCCAAATCAGTGGCCGGAGGAGATCTGGAAAGAAGATATGAGAATCTTTAAAGATGCCAGAATCAACAGCGCGACCATCAATGTATTTTCATGGGCAAAGATCCAGCCATCAGAGAACGAATACAATTTTTCGGAACTGGACAAAGTCGTAGAGATGCTGTCCGAAGAAAATTATGATATCGTATTTGCCACCTCTACCGCAGCACTTCCGGGATGGATGGTGAAAAAATATCCGGAGGTGATGTACACCGATTATGAAGGAAGACAACACCGTTTTGGACAGCGCCACAATGCCTGCCCGAATTCTCTGGTTTACCGGAAATATGCAAGAGCACTGGCAGACAAACTGGCAGAACGTTATGCGTCGAATCCGCATGTCACCTGCTGGCATGTGAACAACGAGTATGGGATCACCTGTTTTTGCGATAACTGTCAGAATGCGTTCCGCGTCTGGTTAAAAGATAAATATAAAACCATTGATGCACTGAACAAAGCCTGGAATATGGAATTCTGGGGACACACCGTATACGACTGGGATGATGTGGTGGTTCCAAATGCATTAAGTGAGGGAATTGGAACAGAAAAGACCGCATTTGCAGGAATTTCTATCGATTATCGTAGATTTAACTCCGACAGCGTGCTGGAGTGCTATAAAATGGAAAGAGATGCGATCCGCAGCCATAATGCGGATGTAGTGATCACTACAAACCTGATGGGAACTTTCAAAGATCTGGATTATTTCAAATGGGCAAAAGAGATGGATATCGTATCCTGGGATAACTATCCGGCTTATGATACTCCGTGGAGCATGATCGCCATGAAACATGATCTGATGCGGGGATTGAAAAACGAGCCGTTTATGTTGATGGAACAGACACCAAGCCAGCAGAACTGGCAGAAATACAATTCTCTGAAACGTCCGGGACAGATGCGTGCCCAGAGTTATCAGACTATGGCTCACGGTGCAGACACCATCCAGTTCTTTCAGCTGAGAAGAAGCGTGGGAGCCTGCGAAAAATTCCATGGTGCTGTAATCGCACATGTGGGAACCGAGGACACCAGAGTGTTCCGTGAAGTGGCACAGCTCGGTAAAGAACTGGAAAGTTTTGGAACAAAGACACTGGGAAGTGAAAATATTTCTGATGTAGGTGTGATCTTTGACTGGGAAAACTACTGGGCACTGGAATATACCAGCGGACCATCGGAAGATCTGAAATATGTGGATCAGATTCATAACTATTATAAGTATTTCTATGACAGAAACATCAGCGTGGATATGATTCCGGTAGATGCAGACTTCTCACAGTACAAGATGGTGGTTGCACCGGTTCTTTACATGGTAAAAGAAGGAATGAAAGAAGCTTTGGAATCCTTTGTAAAGAATGGCGGTATTCTGATTACCACATATATGAGCGGTATCGTAGACCAGTCTGATAATGTGCATCTTGGAGGATATCCGGGACCGCTGCGTGACATGGCGGGTGTATGGGCAGAAGAAATAGATGCGCTGGCGCCGGAACAGGTCAATGAAGTGAAATTTACGGATGGAACTACAGCATCCTGCAATCTGTTATGTGATCTGCTGCATCTGGAAGGCGCAGAAGCACTGGCAACGTACCAGAAAGATTTTTATGCAGATATGCCTGCAGTCACAAGAAATACCTTTGGCAAAGGTGCAACGTATTATGTAGGAACGCAGATGGATGATGCGGGGCTTGCAAAGATTCTGGATCAGGCGGCAAATGAAGTGAATGTAAGAGCTGTGATTCCGGAAGTGACCGGGCTGGAAGTGACCTGCAGAACTTCTGACGACACCAGATATTATTATGTCATGAACTTCAAAGATGAGGATCAGGTTCTTCCGGATAGCCTTAGCGGAAAAACAGATTTGATCAGTGGAGAAGTCATTCCGGCAGGAACGGTACTGAAAAAATGGGATGTACTGATCCTGCAGGAAGCAAGATAAAATAGTACTTTGAAATTTACGGGAGAATGTTTCCTCGTAAATCCAGAAAGTGTTGAATAACGGGATTCGCCTGTTCGTGTTTACGGTAGGCGAATCCTATTTGTCTTGGAGAAAATGTAAGTCCCAGTGGAAGAGTAATCAGATCCCCGCGATCCAACTCTTCCTGAACAAATTCCTGAATCACACAGGCGGCACCCATTCCAATCTTTGCAAATTCGATCAGAAGATCCATTGTTGAAACTTCCAGAATATTGGAAAACTCCACACCGTGTTCCAGAAACACACGATTGATATATTGCCTGGTAATATTTTCTTCATCGAGCATCATAAATGTAGCGGTCTGAAAAAGATCGCCGTTACCTGATCGCAGTTCCAGATGTTCCAGGTAGGCAGTTGTTGTTACAAAAATATCATGAATCTTTTGCAGTGGATGAAAATAAAAACCTTTCTGTATCGCCGGTTCGCCGACAAGACCAATATCTATTTTATTTTCTTCCAGTAATGTCAGAGTCTGGTAAGTGGACTGACAGCTGATGGATATTTTTACATGTGGGTACGCCTTTATAAAGCGTTGCAGATGAGGCAGAAGGATATATTTGCAAAGAGTAGTGCTGACACCTATACGAAGCTGGTCTACTCCAAGAGCATGATGGCGTGCCAGAATCTCTTCTCCTTCTTCAAGAGTCTCAAAAGCATCTCTGGTATGCTGGAAAAGGATCTCCCCATCTGCGGTAAGAGTAACACCCCGGGAACTTCGTTTGAACAGGGTTGTGTTCAGATTGTCTTCTAGTTTTTGAATGGATTTGCTGATAGCGGGCTGGCTGATATATAGTTCTTTGGCCGCGTGAGAAATACTGCCCTTTTTTGCGACCGTGTGAAATACATAATAAAGAGAAAGATTCTGTTCCATGTAAAACCTCCGTGTATAGAATATCAGTGACAAATGAAACAATATAACCTGTAGTTATAGAGAATATATTTTATATGTATTGTTATTATATCGCAAGATATGTTACAATAGCAAACAGTAAATGAAAAAAAATCTCAATTTCATGATACCAGGGGTAAAACAGGTTTGCCCTCAACATTATATACACAGGAGGAACAGAAACATGGGAATGACGATGACACAGAAAATTCTGGCAGCGGCAGCGGGTCTTGAGAAGGTAGAAGCAGGACAGCTGATCGAAGCAGAACTGGATCTGGTACTGGGAAATGATATCACCTCACCGGTAGCAATTCATGAGATGGATAAGATGACAGTAGATACGGTATTTGATAAAGATAAAGTGGCACTGGTCATGGATCACTTTATCCCGAACAAAGATATCAAGTCTGCACAGCACTGCAAGTGTGTAAGAGAATTTGCCTGTAAACATGATATCACTAATTATTTTGATGTCGGAGAAATGGGTATCGAGCATGCACTTCTCCCGGAAAAAGGTCTGACAGTAGCAGGCGATGTGATTATCGGAGCAGATTCTCATACCTGTACATATGGTGCTCTGGGTGCATTCTCTACCGGTGTGGGAAGTACGGATATGGCAGCCGGTATGGCAACCGGTAAAGCATGGTTTAAAGTTCCATCTGCTATCAAATTTAATATTGTCGGAAAACCTGCCAAATGGGTGAGCGGTAAAGATGTGATCCTGCACATCATCGGCATGATCGGTGTGGATGGGGCTCTGTATAAATCTATGGAATTCACAGGCGAAGGCATTAAAAATCTGTCCATGGATGATCGTTTTACCATTGCCAACATGGCAATTGAAGCCGGTGGAAAGAACGGTATCTTCCCGGTTGATGATGTAGCTATGACATACATGAAAGAACATTCCAAGCGGGAATGGAAAGTTTTTGAAGCTGACGAGGATGCAGTTTACGATGAGGAATACACCATTGATCTTAGCACACTGCGTCCGACCATCGCGTTTCCACATCTGCCGGAAAACACAAAAACCATCGATGAGATCACAGAAAATGTGAAGATCGATCAGGTAGTTATCGGTTCCTGTACCAACGGACGTATCGATGACCTGCGTATTGCGGCAGAGATCCTGGCAGACAACAAAGTGAAAAAGGGTATCCGCTGTATCGTGATTCCGGCAACACAGAAGATATATTTGCAGGCAATGGAAGAAGGTCTGTTAAAGATCTTTATCGAGGCAGGAGCTGTAGTAAGCACACCGACCTGTGGACCGTGTCTGGGTGGTTATATGGGCATTCTGGCAGAAAATGAGCGCTGTGTGTCCACAACCAACCGTAACTTTGTAGGTCGTATGGGACATGTGGATTCTGAAATCTATCTGGCAAGCCCGGCTGTTGCTGCAGCAAGTGCTGTTACCGGTAAGATTTCTTCACCGGAAGAATTAGGTTTATAGGAGGAAGAGAAGGATGAAAGCAGAAGGAAGAGTATTTAAATATGGTGACAATGTAGATACAGACGTAATCATCCCTGCACGTTATCTGAACTCTTCAGATCCGGCAGAGCTGGCTACTCACTGTATGGAAGATATCGACAAAGAGTTTGTAAATAAAGTACAGAAAGGTGACATCATCGTTGCCAATAAGAACTTTGGATGTGGTTCTTCCAGAGAACATGCACCGATTGCAATCAAGGCAGCGGGCGTGAGTTGTGTGATCGCAGAAACGTTCGCACGTATCTTTTACAGAAATTCTATCAATATCGGTCTTCCGATTATCGAGTGCCCGGAAGCGGCAAAAGGAATCGATGCAGGTGATGATGTGGAAGTGGACTTTGACAGTGGTATGATCTACAATAAAACAAAAGGAACTGAGTTCAAGGGACAGGCGTTTCCGGAGTTCATGCAGAAGATTATCAAAGCCGAGGGTCTGGTAAATTATATTAACGCCAATACGACAAAATAAATATCGTGGGGCAAACCCTTTTATCCTCAAAAGGGTAAAATCACGCATCCTCGAATATTTATAATACATATTTTATACTACTGTCTAAGTCCTTTTGAAATCCCAATTTCATCCGGAAAATACGTTCAAAAAAGCCTTATTTTATGGGCTTTTTCGAGGTCGATGAAATCAAAAAAGACCTAGATCAGCATTTTTACACTAATCTAGGTCTTTTCCTATGATTTATGTGTTAGATTACACATTTTTGCATATTTCAGGATATTTGTGGTTGCCCATTGACAATAAAAGAAAATAAATAGAAATAGTACAGGCAGTCGCAGAGTTTCGGACTGCCTGTATTATTTATGCGAACAACGAGTCAAAGTGCATGCTTACATGAGACGCTGGCGACTGTCGCGATAATCAAAATTGATTCACTGGAACGATTATTGATATGCAATGCAACGAGTAAAAATCACAAAGCGTATTTTATCTTGCTTTTGCAAAAAGATAGCAATCGAAATTATTCTGTTATAAATTATCGTGTTTTGGAAAAACGGCAGAAACTGCCTGGAAAAAGAAAAGTATCGGGGCAACAGGATTTGAACCTGCGACCTCACGGCCCCCAGCCGTGCGCGCTACCAAGCTACGCCATACCCCGACAAAACTGATTTATACAAGATAGAAACTATTATATGCATTATAATGGCTTTTGTCAATAATTATTTGATTTTTAAAATTGCTTTAAAAATCGATAAAATTCATTCTGATAAAACTTTATCATAGAAACCCGTTGACAATCTGTCTGCTTCTATGGTAGAATTTAACTTGTAAATGGCGTAGAAGAGGAAGAGTACAGAGGATTCGGCTTTCAGAGAATTGCTGGATGGTGTGAAGCAGTGAATGAAGAATTTGGAACTGCCCTTGGAGCTGCTGTCTGAACGAAATCTATTTCCAGTAGGAACAGACGGAGTACCCCACCGTTATCATGGGGGAGGATATAAGGTGTAGACCCGTATCTGGCAGAGTGCATGAAGCTATTCATGAAAAAGAGTGGTACCGCGTAGGAGATAATCCTTCGTCTCTTGAGAAGAGAGACGGAGTTTTTTTTACGCATTTTTACATATCCATAAAGAAGATAGATGCCAGAGATGTGCAGGGAATCAAATTTAGGAGGACAAGAAACATGATGAATTACAAAAAGTATGTGAGACAGTATTTTATGCCACCGGTAAAATGTATGAAATGGGCAGAAAAAGAGTATGTAGAGAAAGCCCCGATCTGGTGCAGTGTGGATCTGCGAGACGGTAACCAGGCACTTGTGATCCCGATGAGTCTGGAACAGAAAATTGAGTTCTTCAAACTTTTGGTAAAAATCGGATTCAAGGAAATCGAGGTAGGTTTCCCGGCAGCATCTGAAACAGAATATGAATTCTTAAGAGCCTTGATCGAACAGAACCTGATTCCGGAAGATGTAACTATTCAGGTACTGACACAGGCAAGAGAGCATATTATCCGCAAGACCTTTGAGGCGGTAAAAGGTGCACCGAGAGCCATCATCCATGTATATAATTCTACATCGCTGAGCCAGAGAGAGCAGGTGTTCCGCAAATCAAAAGAAGAGATTAGAAAAATCGCTGTAGATGGAGCTGCCCTGTTAAAGAAACTGGCAGATGAGACAGAGGGAAATTTCCTGTTTGAGTACAGCCCGGAAAGCTTTACCGGAACAGAGCCGGAATATGCACTGGAGGTGTGTAATGCAGTTCTGGATGTATGGAAACCAACACCGGATCAGAAAGCAATCATTAACTTGCCGGTAACAGTAGAACATTCCATGCCGCACGTATATGCAAGCCAGGTTGAGTATATGTGTGATAACCTGAATTACAGAGAAAATGTTATTGTATCTCTTCACCCACATAACGACAGGGGATGTGGTGTTGCAGATTCTGAGCTGGGCCTTCTGGCAGGTGCAGACCGTATCGAGGGTACTCTGTTCGGAAATGGTGAGCGTACCGGTAATGTAGATATAATCACACTGGCGATGAATATGTATGCACAGGGTGTGGATCCGGAACTTGATTTCTCTGATATGCCAGGCATCTGTGAAAAATACGAAAAATTCACCGGCATGAACGTTGACCCAAGAAGTCCGTACAGCGGATCTCTGGTATTTGCCGCATTTTCCGGTTCCCATCAGGATGCAATCGCAAAAGGAATGCACTGGATCGAAGAAAAAGATCCGGATCACTGGACGGTTCCGTATCTGCCGATCGACCCGAGAGATGTGGGAAGAAGCTATGATGCCAACGTTATTCGTATCAACAGCCAGTCCGGTAAAGGTGGCGTAGGTTATATTCTGGAAACAAAATACGGTCTGAATCTGCCACCGAAGATGCGTGAAGCTATGGGTTACGCAGCGAAAGCGGTATCCGATCACACGCATAAAGAACTTCATCCTGATGAAATTTTCGAATTGTTCAAAGAAACTTTCGAAAATGTCAAGAAACCGCTGGATATTCAGAAAGTACATTTCCAGCAGAACGGACACATCACCACACAGGTTACGTCTTCCTTTGAAGGTCGTGTGATCACTACCGAGGCAGATGGTAACGGACGTCTGGATGCGGTAAGCAATGCACTGAAAAAAGCATATGACATGCAGTATACACTGGTTTCTTACACCGAGCATGCACTGGAAATGAGCACAAGTTCAAAGGCGATTGCATACGTGGGTATCCAGAAACCGGATGGATCCCTTTCCTGGGGCGCGGGCGTCGACAGCGATATCATCCGCGCATCTATCGATGCCTTAGTCACCGCTATCAACAATCGATAGAAAAAAACCTTTATTTATAGGCTTTTTCGAGAAAAAACAGGAAAAAATGTGTACAGATTCAGGGATTAAAAGTACCATAAAATAGTGTATTTTTCCATAAAATTTCATTAAAATTGAGTAGAAATTGTGTACGGAAAAATACAAAGTGTGTACGGAATATTCCATGAGTAATCAACAGAAAAGATGGAAAGAAAATAAAACAGAGCCTAGGAACAGAGCAAAGCTATCTAGTAATAGATAGCTTTGTTTTCGTATAAAGAGAAATTTTCTAAAGATCGGTTAAAATTGTTAAGAAGAGATATTGGAAATTCGTATTTTTTAATACTAGAATATACGTTCGCAATATGATAAAATAAAAGAACATATATTCGATATATAAAGATACATTTTCAAGGTGGTGGACGACAATGAAAAGAGAAGAGAAAATTGAAATGATTCAGGAAATAATTGAGAAAAAAGATCCATACATAGGTCTGTACGCAGAGTTATTACTTTCGATGGGCGATATGAAACTCAATTACAGAGATTATATGATTACAGAACCAATCAATTGTTCTGAAGAATTAAAGAGGGTATTTAATGCTGATTATGATTTATGTGCAGCATTGTTGACTATGGTGTTGAGAGAAGATCATTTTTCAAACGGTTCTTTTAAAAGAAGATTTGCTGCTGGTCAAGTGCTTCCGATTTTAAAGCGTATGAGGAATGTATTGAGGGAAAAATAAGATAGAAGATTATTTAGAAATGGTAGTCAGTAGGTTCCCTCAGTACTGCCTACCATTTTCATGAAAAAAGCAAAACTTTTGAAAGCACATTTATATCATATCATGATGTATAGAGTCCAACAAAAAATATCATTCGACAAATTCCAATACATTCATTTTAGCACTATTATGGAAGATAAAAATAAAAAAATAGTTGCTAAAAGTTTGTTTGTTAAGTATTCTGTTAATAGGAGAGCAGGCGACATCCTGCTGGTGTGGCTGACACCTTAAATCCGATATTGAATTCGAGTACATAGATCGGATGATTGGCAGGCAACGGTAAAACCTGATAATGATTCCAGACATATGGGCTGGAGGGTTGGCGGACAACGATAAAATCAGTCAAAAAGGGAGACGTACAGCACTGCGGTGTTGTAGTCTCCCTTTAAAGTATATATTGATGAAGCATGATAGACAAGAGCTGCATCCAAAGAAAAGACTATTTTTATAGGAGAAACATATATAGATAATTTCTTGAAAAATCATGTAAGATTAATACGTGATAAAAGAATGAATAAGAATTATTGCAGGGGATAAATTCATGATTATAAAGTCAGGCTATTGGAATTACTACATGTCTTTTAGAATCAAAGATAATAAAAAATTATTTCAGGATATCATAAATAAAGAATATAATGATTCTATCATCGGAATAGCACTGGAAAAAGGGCTATTACAAAACACTACTATAATTTCTGAATATCTGGAGAAACGTGAGAACGATGTAAAACCGTATTTGGAGCAGAAAAAGATCGAGAGATGGAGCATATCAACGGAGCAGGAAAAATACAAGAATAATGAACTTCCGGAATGCTATTTTGATTTCGTAAACGAAGGCAACAGATATGTTGATAAATTAAGAAAGTCATATGGGTCTGAATTGGCAGAGATCCGTGAATGCAATAAAGCGGTTATCGATATGACACATGAAAACAGCAAGGATTGCTGGCTGATATTGGCTATGATGCCCTTAAAGATTGAAATTCATCCTTTTACATACGAATTTTGCCCGGTTCACATGTATTTGTTTGAAAATGGTCATGCAGTAATTAAAACAAGTATCCCGTTGGAAGATATTGATGCGGGGTCACTGGCGACATATCCGATGCAAACCTGGTTTTGGGATGTAAAAGTATGGGAGGCAGCTATTAAGCAGGGCGGTCGCCAGGAATATAAGATTGTTCAGGAGCCAGGGAATGAAGAAAATATTTCATTTATTTCACATCTATTACAACAGTGTGTATACCGACTATTTGAGAATAATCTACTGGATGCAAAACGATTCTGTAGCTTTGAAACACTTGTTATTGCGGAGACAGAGAGAAAACAAATCTGGGAGATTCCAGGGAAAGGATCTGTTGCGGAGAAAGAAGACTTGTATCATCTTGCAAATCCGGAAGAATTTGCATCTGTGTTCAGTATGGATCGATGGTATGCATTTTGGGAGAATGCACATCAACATTTTGTAGGAATTGATTTTATTAAAGGACAGCATTGTAGATTGATTATTACTACAGATGCAGCGAGAATGCAAAAAAGACATCGTGGACGAGAGATTGGCGAACTGGGCTCTTATCTGAATGTATCGGTACAACGTACCTTTGATTTTTATCTGGTGCTGGCCTTGTGTCAGAAAGATGGGGAAATGTATCTTGCGAAAACGTCACAGGAAAATATTCATGAAGTAGAAAAACAACTGGCATTGTATAATAGCAACTGCAATTTCTTTGAAACATTTCTGGATACGATTCCGTATGATGCCAGAAGATTTTACTCTATGATATATGAAATGAATAATAATTCATTTGTAGATGTCAAGACCAGAATAGAACGGATAAAGCAAATGGAAGACTACCAAAGAAACAATTTTTTGCAGAAACGAACGTTGATTGTGGAACTTGTAGCATTGATCGGGACTATACTATTTGGTTTACCAACGCTGACAGATACTCTTACGATATTAAGAGAGTGTTTCTTGCCGGCAGGTGACTTGATTCCGGGAAATATAGTGCAGTTGTGTGCAGTAGGTACCTGGTTGTTGCTAATTGGGCTGATTAGTAGATATTTACACAAAGCCTACACAGAATACGAAAAGAAGAAGTTGTAGCAGTAAATAGAATTATTCAATGCACTATAAAATCATGTCAAATTTTTAGAGGTTGTATCTAAAATGGTATGATATAACAACAAAAATTCAAAAAATGAGGATAACAATATGGATCCAAAAGAAAAGATAGAAAATGTAAAACTCGATCTTCAAAATGTAGATACAATGACAGATGTAAAACATAACCCAGTAATTTCAGCATTTGTTTCATCAATAAAAACCGTTCCGTTTCTCGGTGATTTAATAGATGATTCTTTAGAATATACTTTAACAGAGTTTCAAAATAGAAAGCAACAACAACTTTTAGAAGTTATTAATAATGCATCTGTTGGGTCAGTTACATCAGACATGGTAAATGATGTAGAATTTATTATGAGTTTTGCAAAAACAAGGAATGCTGTAAATAAAGTGTTGAATGGAGATAAGGTAAAATTCTATGGAAATTTACTAACAAATGGATATTTGAATGGAAAAGAAAAAATATCAACAGATGAGTTTGAAGAATATATAGAATTAATAAACACGCTTTCCTATAGAGAATTAGAATATTTATCATTTTTTAAAGAGTTTTCAAATGAATACAACGGGCGATTAGTATATCAAAATTGGAGAAAATTTTGTACGGAATTTCGAAAAAAATTTCCACACAGAGATGTAGATTCTGTATTTAAGCGTTTACAACGAACAGGTTTTTTAAGTGAAGTGATAGAAACTTCCGATGTTGAGGGAGAAACATTATCGTTGGATATTAATTCTGTTGGTTTTGAAGCTGAATCAGAATTTTCTCGATTTAATGAAATTGTATTGAAAACATTTTACGAAAGTCAGACAGCTTCTGGTTCTACAATTTAATACTGATATTTACAAAGCAGTCAGTCTACACGATTGACTGCTTTTCTTATCTGGAGGTGATAAAATCTGTCCGCATGCAAAACTACGACGTCTTTCAGAATCCATTATAATTTCCCTGAAAGAAAATCAGACATTCAAAAAAGAATCTATCGTTTCTTAAAAATGGATA
>ERZ839489.375-NODE-375-length-47816-cov-129.521702_pt1 | contig 47816 bp, 40 predicted proteins | sample MGYA00519938_ERZ839489 | MGnify/ENA primary metagenome ERZ839489 (study PRJEB31850, sample SAMEA3708846) | human gut metagenome | biome: human gut; feature: human-associated habitat; material: faeces | place: China | collected 2014 ...
AGAGCGCTGCGTTCGGGACGCAGAGGTCGTGGGTTCGAATCCCGTCGCTTCGACTCCTTGGCAGGGGCACCGGAACACTTGAGAGATCAGGGTTCCGGTGTTTTTCGTTATGCTATTATGCTATATGCTGCTTATAAGGTTTGTAAGAATATGAAGTATGAAACAATCCGGTATCAAAGGATTATGGATTTAATTATGGACTTAGCAGACGAAATTTGATTGCAATAATTGAATCGTAGAAAAATCCACTGTGGGTGATAGTTTTTTCTATTGCAACAGTGGATTTTTCTACGTTAAGATGTATATGGAAAATCAGAATAAAAAAACAGGAGCACAGGATGAGAGGAAAAGGAATACATTCAAAATCGATCTTTGTACAGCTGATAGTATTTTCATTGCTTACCAGTCTGGTGCCGATTTTGATTATCAGTATATTTTTATTTTATAAGCTGGACAATACGGCACAGACAGAGACGAAGGATTATCATGAGCAGATTACTTCTCAGTATATGAAAAATATTGAGGAAAAACTGCAGCAGTACAGAAACAGTCTGGAAGTAATCGCCAATAATACGGTGATTTTGAATACACTGACGGATGAAAAGCTGAATCCGTATGATAGAGGAGAACTGGTTAGCAAAGAGGTGGACAACTCTCTTTTGCTGGAGATGCAGAGTGAAGTGAGAAACTGCATGGTGTATTCCAGAGTGCAAAATTGCAAGGTATATGGCAGTCGGGCGTCTATGATGCAGCAGGCGAGCAGAGAAGTATGGTATCTGCAGGAAAAAGCGGAAGAAGATGGCTGGTTTTCTTATTTTGCCTTGAAAGATTCAGAACCGATCCTGTCACTGGTGAAGGATATTGAACAGCTGGATACGGACCATCTGAGCCGATCGCAGCTGGGAATCATAAAACTGGATGTGGCAATGAAGCGTCTGTTTGTACCGGCGTCAACGGAGAATGATGAGAGTGCCACTTACAATGTTATTGTGTATAAGGGGCAGGGGAAAGATGCAAAGATTTTGTATCAGACAGTGAAAAATGATGGAGATGAGATTTTAAAAAAATATTGGGAAGAAACGGCGGATCAAAAAGATGGAGCGAATTCCAACGGACAGATCTCCACGTATACTGTGAACGGTCAGATACTGGAAGAGTATGGACTGAATCTGCTGTTTTTGTTTGATAACCAGGACTCCTGGCAGAAACGGATGGAGATTATCGAGACGATTCTTCCACTGTTACTGCTTCTGAGCGTGACGGTAACCGGGCTGATTTACTGGTACAGTAAAGATTTTTCTTCCCGTGTGGAACTGCTGGTGAGAAAGTTCCGGCGTGCAGAGACGGGAGACCTGTCCGTGAGCGAAGAAATCGGCGGAAGCGATGAGATCGCTGTGCTGGATCAGCAGTTTAACCGGATGCTCGGAAAACTGGATCAGCTGATCAAGACCAGTTATGTGCAGAAGCTGGAAAACAAAGAAGCGCAGCTGAAGAATCTGCAGCTGCAGATCAACCCACATTTTCTGTATAATACCCTGGAAACGATCAGTTCTATTGCGGCGGTAAAGCAGGTATTCGTCGTGTGCGATATCTGCGGAAAGCTGGGGGAAATCTTCCGGTACAGTCTGGGAAAAGATTATGGGGAAATGGTGCCGCTGGAACAGGAAATGAAACATATTAAAAACTATATGTTTATCCAGGAGATCCGTCACGGAAACCGGCTGCAGGTATTTTATAATATTGATGTGGACGCGGCGCATGTATATATTCCGAGGTTTATTTTACAGCCAATCGTTGAAAATGCAATCTCACATGGCCTTGGAAATCTGACGAGTGTCGGAACACTGGAAATCTCTGCATTTGAGAAGAAAGACCGGCTGTATATCCGGATCGAGGATGATGGGGAAGGTATGGATCAGGAAAAAGTCGCAGAGATCGTCCGGTTTATCAATACGGCAAAACCGGTAGAGGGAAAGAAAAATATAGGAATCCGCAACGTAAATCAGAGAATCAAACTGGCATGCGGAGAACAGTACGGAATTATCATTGAGAGCACTCCGTATCAGGGAAGTCGCTTTACGATACAGCTGCCGATCATGAGGGAAGGAGAAGGAAATGAGACATAATGTATTGATCGTGGATGATGAACAACTGATTCGCCAGGGATTATGGGCAAGAATCGAGTATCTGGGAATTGATGTGGATGAGGTGTTTGAGGCAGACAATGGTCTGATGGCGCTGGAGATCCAGGATGCGCATCCGATCGATCTGGTGATCACGGACATCTGCATGCCGGATATGGGCGGGCTGGAACTGATTCAGCAGATGCAGAAGAAAAATAACCAGATCCAATTTATTGTCCTCAGTGGGTATGCGGAATTCAGTTATGCGGAGACGGCGATCCGTCTTGGTGTAAAGGCGTATCTGTTAAAACCGGTTTCCAACGATGATCTGAAAGAGGCATTTGACAAGGCGTATAAGGAAATGGAGCAGACGGCCAGCATCCGGCAGGAAGTTCAGATGAAAAAGAGAATGGACCGGGAACAATCGGCATATCAGCAGGAAAAGGCTCTGAACGGATTGTTTGCAGAACGGGATTTCGGTGTGATTAGCAGAGAAAAGTTATGCAGGATCTGCGGATGTAAGGAAAATCGCTGGGGCAGCGAGCAGGTATTTTATCTGGCGGTTTTGCATATTAACAAGGAAAGTTTCGAACACGAAAGATTTCGCCCGGTGGATCATGAGCTGGTACGGTTTACGATCCGTAACATTTTTGATGAGATTGATACATCCTGTGAAAAACAGCTGGTGAACAGTCTGTCGGATCCGAAACAGCTGTATGCGATCTTTACGCTGGATGATCCGAAAAAACTGCGGATGGAAGTGGAGCGGATTTTCCTCAGGATGCGTTCGGTGCTCGAAAAGAAGATGGATATCTATATGACTACCGGTGTCAGCCGTCCCTGCAGCCAGGTACATACGAAAACGGCGACGGAGGCGAGAACAGCTCTGAAACAGCGGATTATTTATGGCAATGCCAATATTTACTTTTATGAGGATATCCGGATCCTCGGGGAACAGGAATTTCCGGTATCTCAACTGCATCTGCTGGAACAATATATGGAGCACAATGAGATCTTTAAGGTGAAGAATCTGGTACAGGAGATCTTTTCGGAAGAACTGGTAAAAAAATACGGCAGTGGGTATCTTCGGATCATGTGGATCCGAATCCTGAATATTTTGCTTCATCACTATGACAGGAGAGGAAGAAATGCGGGAGAGGTTGAAAAATTACTGCAAAGCTATAATCTGCCGGATCAGATCCAGTCGATCCAGGAGATCCGGCAGAAGATTGTGGAGATGGTGATGGAGTGTGTATCCACGGAGAGTGTCACCGATGCCAATGCCAGAAGTAAGATCCAGATGGCGGTCGGCTATATTCAGGAGCATTTCGGGGAGAACCTGACGGTCAATGATCTGGCGGAACATTATGGGATGAGTCCGAACTATTTTTCTTCGATGTTTAAGAAAGAGATGAGCCGGTCGGCGGTGAATTATATTACGGAGCTGCGGATCAATCAGGCGAGAGAACTGTTGTATCACTCGGAGCTGAGTGTAGTGGATATCTCGAAAAAAGTGGGGTATGAGGACAGCCAGTATTTCTTCCGGGTATTTAAAAAATATCTGGGAATGACGCCGTTACAGTATCGGGAAGAGAGCAGAAAATAAAAAAAGATTTAAAAAATAACATCGTTTTTCGTAGAATTGTCTACTGAAAAACGGTGTTATTTCTATTTTCAGAAGAGATAGAAAGGGATATAGTGGGGAAACATGGAAAAGAAAATTCCATGAGAGAGGGAAGGGGAAAAGAAACTATGAAGCAAATGAGAAAAATTGAAAATTCAAGGGATGCCCAGCTGTTGTTTTTACTGTGCTGGTTTGCTTATTTTACCTCCTATATCGGACGGTTGAATTATTCATCAGCGATGACGGCGATGATTCAGGAGGCAGTTCTGACGAAAAGCCAGGCAGGATTTATCAGTATGGTATATTTTTTCGCTTACGGGATCGGACAGTTCTGTAACGGGATGCTGGGTGACCGGTTTCACCCGGGAAAGATGATTTTTGTCGGCCTTGCGATCGCGGCAGGGGCGAATCTGTGCATGGGATTTGTCGGTGGATTCGGAGCGATGGCAGTGGTCTGGGGGATCAACGGGTATGCACAGGCAATGATCTGGCCACCGGTGATTCGAATCTTCGCGGAGATGGTGAGCAGGGAACGGAAAATGAAGTTCTGCGTCAATATCGTATCCTCACAGGTGGTAGGGACACTGGCTTCGTATCTGCTGGCGGCAGTTGTGATGTGGCTGATCGGATGGAGAGCCGTGTTCGGCGCGGCAGCAATCTGTCTGTGTGTGATGTCAGTTATCTGGATCATTGGGTTTGAAAAGATTGAAAAATGTGGAAAAGATCAGGAGGAAGAAACGGCAGATGTGGATAACGCTGAATCTACAGCTGCGAAAACGGCAAATACAGGAAAACAGGCATGGCTTGGTTTCGGCATCCTGATGGTATTATTCCCGGTGATCATCCACGGCATGTTAAAGGACGGAGTGACGACATGGGTTCCGACGTATATTACGGAGACTTTCCTCACATCTCCGGCATTTTCCATTCTGGTGACAACCGTGCTTCCGATCGTCAATTTGACAGGGGCTTATCTGGCACAGTACCTGTATCAGAAATGCAAAAAACAAGAAGCAGCTGCAGCTGTATGGCTGTTTCTGATCGCAGTGCTGGCTCTGACGGGCATTTGGATCGGAAAAGATACTTCGATGATCCTGACCATTGTACTGTTTGCGATGACAACGGCATCTATGATGGGGGTTAACACGATATTTGTCAATTTCTTCCCGCTTCGTTATGAGGCGATCGGAAAGGTATCAACGGTGTCCGGTTTTATGAACGGTATGGCATATGTGGGAACGGCGGTATCCACGTTTACGATCGGTGTTCTGGTAGAACAGAAAGGCTGGAACGTGACGATAGGAAGCTGGATAGTGATGACATTCCTGGCGCTGGTGGTGTGCATGCTGGGGAAGAAAGAAATTCTTGCAACAGACGGAATATCCCAGAAAAAAATGAAAAATAAGACAGCATAATAAAAAAGCTCCCTAACAGGTTCATGTCAAAAACTGACAGGGAGCTTTTTTTATTATGCTGTCTTACAGATGCATCACGGGGCTTGTACATACGAGGTTTTCGATAATGGTTTCTTTCTCGAAAAGCATCGGGATAATAATCGCATGCTCTGCAAAAGAAGCCAGCGGGATCCGGTCGGATACGTCGCAGGTGATAACCTGATCTTGTGTGCGGAGAGTGACTCTATAATCGTTCTCGGCGAGCGGTTCGTATCCAGGTTTTCCGGTCTGGTGGATGGTGAAGGTGAGTGCTTCTCCATCGTTATGTACTTCCAACAGAGGTCCCTTGCATACCCAGGTACGCTGGTTGTGGATCGCATCGGAGAGTTCCCGGCAGACATCGCCGTCCGGTTCACCCTGGATATAGGTGGAATAATGTCCGTGCAGGGTGCTGTTGCCATGAAGATCCATGCCACAGGTAGCAGCCAGTTTTTCACCGGAAAGCACCAGATTTTCCCACAGTTTTACTCCTTTTTCATTGACTTCGTGAAGCGGTTCCGGGTTGTTGAAGATCTCGATGAAGTCACAGCAGGAATAATCCGTGATCGTCATCTCGAAACGGCAGCCCTGTGCGAACGGCCATCCGAAGGAATATGGATGTGCCACGCCGACCAGTGCTCCTTTTTCACGGGCAGCACGGAAGAGAAGTTCCGGCTTGTGTCTGTTGATATTTTCCCACGGCACATACTCGGTCAGGTTCAGACAGAGGATGTGGCCGTAATAAGTGGTATATTCCATGCCGGGGATAAAGGCGATTGGCTGTGGATGCTCTTTCAGATAATTTTTAATTTTGCAATGTCCGGATATGGTGTTGTGATCAGTCAGGGCGAAGGCATCCACCTGGTCTGCCACCATAAAGTCCGTCAGTTCTTTGCAGGTAAATACTGCGTCGGATTCGTTGGTATGATTGTGTAATTCCAGTCTCTTATACATAAAAAGTTCCTCCCTTAACGTGCGCGTACCGTCAGTTGGTAGTTGGTGTCATCCAGCAGTACGGAAAATACTAGGATGGTTACTTTTAATACGCCTTCGATGGCTGGCTGTGGGATACATCCTTCGGTAGCTTCTGTTGCGGTAAAATGCATGTGTCGGGTTGTCAGCTGTCTGTGAATGTTGCCGATGAAGGTATCATTCAGGGTTGCCATGGTATGAATCTCGGTTTTCATACCGTGATACACGGCATCTTCCCATTCCTCCGGTGTGCCTTCTTCCATACCATATTCTTTTTTACAGTAGTCAAGCAGGCGCTGTTTCAGTTCCGGGGTCACATCTTCCGGGCGGAAGTGCTGCGGTCCAAAAGAAAATTCAATATCCAGTTCTCCGTAAGTTTGATCCAGGCAGACGGTGTAGGAAATCTGACCGATAAAGTCTTTGCATAATTTTCCTTCTACCTGGTAAATGGTTTTCATCTCTTCCATAGTAGTCTCCATTTTCATTTGTAGGTTTTCTGTCCTTGCAGCCGGTACGATACCGACTGTATATTCTCAGAATACGCAGACCGATTGCCGATGTCAATAGTCTGAAAAAATTCGTAGAAAAGTCCAGTTATTTTAAAAGTTCTGTACATTATAGGGAAAAAACAGATTTGCTATAATAGTCGCAAATACGGAAGAAAGTAGATGCAACTGACGCCGGACAGATTGACGGAACTGGAAAATATGCGAAAATAAAGGAGAGCCACATGGAAAAGAGAACACTTTATAAAGAAGGAACTTACAAAAAAGGAAATCTTCACACTCACACGACCTGGTCGGACGGCATGCATACGCCGGCAGAGACTGCAAAACATTATCGCAGCAAAGGATATGATTTTCTGGCACTGACAGATCACTGGGTTTACGGGATTCATCCGGAACTGAACCGGGATGATTTTCTGGTATTTCCGGGAACGGAGCTGGATATTGAGCTGCCGGGAAGAAAGGATCATCATCTGGTAGGTTTCGGTCTGCCGGAGACAAACCGGATACCGGAACATTATACTTTTGAAGAAGAACGCAGAAACGGTGTGCTGACAACAGCGGAGCGTATCATCGAATATTTCGGACAGAGAGGAAATGTAACACTGTATGGTCATCCGTACTGGTCGAAGATCGATTCTACCGATATCAAATATCTGCAGGGTATGATCGGTATGGAAATCTACAACCACGGTTCCGAATTTTTCGGAAACAACGGTAATTCGGAGACGTATTTTGATCATTTTCTGTTTGTAAGAAATAAAATCTTCTGTTTTGCTACGGATGATGCCCATAATATCGGGGAACACGATCTTGGTGGATTTATCATGGTAAAGACGAAAGAATTTACTCACAGGGGAATCCTCGAGGCGATCAAAGACGGAAGTTTTTATGCATCTTCCGGACCTTTGCTCCATGATTTTTATGTAGAAGACGGAGTTGCACATGTGACCTGTGATCCGTGTCAGCATATTTATTTTCAGACACCGCACCGGGGAGACTGTCTGTTCAGCGAGGAAGGGGATTGTCTGACCGAAGGGAGCTTTGCGTTAAACGGAGATGAGGAGTATGTGAGAGTGACGATCAAGAACAGCAGAGGACAGAAGGCATGGACACAGCCAATCTGGTTATGGCTGTTCTGATAGTTTTGATGATAGAAAGTGATTAATTATGAAGAGGCTGAACAGTTACGACAGAAAAAAGGACACACAGGAGGAAGAATATGTTAAAATTAGTGACTTTTAATATACGATGTGATTATGACCAGGATGGAGCCAACAGTTTTCGGTTCCGCAAACCTGTGATCTTAAAGAAACTTGCCGAAGAGAAACCGGATGTGATCTGCTTTCAGGAAGTCCTGCCCCATGTGGCAGCATGGCTGAAAGAGAACCTGACGGAATATACCGTGATCGGCTGTGGAAGAAGCGAAACACTCGAAGATGAACAGATGACTGTAGCTTTCCGCACGAAACGTCTGAACCTGCTCAATATGGAAACGTTCTGGTTGTCTCCGACACCGTATGTGCCGGCAAGCAGATACGAGGAACAGTCCATCTGTCCGCGTGTGTGCACGGAAGTGGTACTGGAAGATCTTCAGGAGAAGAAAGTCTTCCGTCTGTGTGATATCCACCTGGATCATCTCGGCGTGCAGGCGAGAACCCTGGGACTGTCTCAGATCCTAAAGAAGATGGATGATGCCGTTTTATTCGCCAACGCACCGGTGATCCTTGCGGGTGACTTTAACGCAGAGCCGGACGGAGAAGAATTTGCCGTGATGAGAGAACGGACAGATTATGTCAACTGTACGGAGGGCATTGGCATTACCTATCACGGATTTGAACCAGAAGATGAACCGGAACGGATCGATTATATTTATATCAAAAAAGCAAAAGAAGGTTATGCAGGACTTACCTGCCGCAGTGTAAAAAAATGGGAAGACCGCGACAAAGAAGTATGGCTTTCCGACCATTATCCGGTTTGTGCGGAACTTGAGTGGATAAATCTATAAAGAATACTGGACATTTTTCAGAGTGTAGATTTTTCCACTGGTGCCGGAAGAAATGTCCATTGTGAGAAAAACAGCTGCTTCGTATAATAGCCTCATCAAATAAATGAAGGAGGAAATCTATGAAAGCAGCAAGTGTTGAAAAGGCTAAAAAATATAAGCCGAAAAAACAGCCGCTGAAGAAACGACTGGTACGTTACTGGCCGTTGTATGTGATGCTGATTCCATGTATCATCTACTATGCACTGATCTGCTATGTGCCGATGGCGGGTTCTATTCTTGCATTTAAGGATTATTCCTTTAAGAAAGGAATCTGGGGAAGCCCATGGATCGGTCTGAAATATTTCAAGACCTTCTTTTCCAGCTATGATGCACCGCGACTGATTAAGAATACACTGACAGTCGGTGTGATCAAATGTATCCTGGAATTTCCATTCGCTATCATACTTGCCCTTTTGCTGAATGAACTTCGCAGCATGAAGTTTAAGAAGATCTCGCAGACCATCACATATCTGCCGCATTTTCTCTCTTCTGTTATTATCGTAACTATGCTGCAGAGAATTCTGGCACCAAACACCGGTGTTCTGAATCAGACAATCGCAGCACTGGGCGGAGATGGAAGTACATTCTTCCTGATGGAAGCAAAATATTTCTTCAGAATCCTGTTTTCCATGGATCTGTGGAGAAATATCGGATGGGATTCCATCATGTATCTGGCAGCAATCAGTTCCGTAGACCTGGCATTGTACGAGGCAGCGGAGATGGACGGATGCGGAAAACTGGGAAAAATGTGGCATATCACACTGCCGGGTATCCGGGGAACGATCGGTCTTCTGTTTATCATGGGAGTTGGCGGACTGCTTTCTTCCGGTGTAGAACAGATCTGGCTGTTACGTACACCTGGTAACATGTCTCTGGCGGATACCCTTGATGTATACGTTCTGCGTATCGGTATTCAGGGAGGACAGTTTGGATATGCAACGGCGATCGGTCTGATCCAGGGTCTGGTAGGACTGGTGCTTGTAGTAGTCTGCAACCGGATCTGTAAGAAGATCACGGAAGTCGGACTGTGGTAACAAAGGAATAAAAAAGGAACCTGAGAATTCAACGAAGTGGAGGAAACTACATGAAAAAGAAAATGGTAAAACGCCTGATGGCAGCTTCCGTGGCAGGAACACTGGCAGTGACCATGTTTGCAGGATGCGGCGGCTCATCTGACAGCAAAGACAGCAGTGCAAAAACAGAAGATACCGGTGAAGATAACTCTGACAAACCGGATACCTGGATCGCTGACCGGACCATCACCGTACAGGCATACGTAGATGATATCGGAAATACGCTTCCAAAAGATTTTAACAACACCGAAACCATGAAAAAGATCACAGAACTGACCGGTATCAAACTGGATGTAAAATATACACCTGGTGACAGTGATGCAAAAGTTCTGGCTTCGCAGCTGGCTTCCGGAACCATCCCGGATGTTATCGTATCTTACCTGGATAACTCCACAAGACCGGAGTTCCCGCTGCTGTACAAAGCAGCAAAAGACGGAATGTTCGCAGATGTATCTGAATACATGAAAAACAGCGAAGTATATTCCAAATATTATGAAGACGATTATCTGCCGGATGATACAAAGAACAACATTGTATTCCGTGATGACCTGGATGGTGTATATCTGTGGCAGATGAATATCGATGAAATTGACCGTTCTCTGGAATATGATGCGGATGAGGAATATGTAGGCGGTATGTATATTCAGAAAGCAATCGCAGATGATCTGGGTATTGATACCACAGCAATCAACACACAAGAAGACTTTTATGATCTGCTGGTTAAGATCAAAGAAGGCGGTTATACTGATGACAACGGAAATGCTGTCTATCCCTTGGGACCGAAATACTGGGGCGGATCTGTTGATGCTCTGAAATATATCGCAACCGGTTATGACTGGGGTGTAAGCGATGACTACAACCTGGATGAAAACGGCGATGTAAAGCATATCGCAGAAACCGATCATGTATATGATGAAATCAATTTTGTCAGAAAACTTCTGGATGAAGATCTGATGAACCCGGAATTCTTCACCATGGACTCTACCCGTGCAGAAGAAGTATCCAAAAACCACAACTCAGCAATTATCGCTGACGTACATAATTACGAAGAGATTATTTACTCCAATGATGACTGGATCCCGTTAGGACCGTTGAACGATATTGCTGATGACAACAAGGAAGTCGTACATGGAAAGAGCGGTCGTGGATGTATGGCAATCTCCGCAGATGCAGAGAATCCGGAAGAAATCTTCCAGTTCTTTGACTGGCTTTCTACAAAAGAAGGACAGATCATCGCACAGTATGGTGCGGAAGGCGTATCCTACACAATGGAAGACGGCTACCCAAGACTGACAGATGAAGTTGCAGAAAAACTGAATGATGGAGATACAGATTATCTGATCAACACCATCGGTGCGGGATTCGGTGGATCCGGAAACTACTTCTTCGAGTTTGTTCTGACAAACAAAAACAACAAAGATAACTTTGGTGAGTCCCGTCCGGGAGCATCTTCCGGTAACTCTACTTTTGCAAGAAGTGTACAGATCGCAGAAGATTACCCGGTAGAAAAGAAACTGGTTCCGGGGCTGGATGCAACAGCTTATATGTCCGCGGACGAACTTGCGGATGTAAAGACACAGATGGATCTGCTTGACTGGGATGAGACATTCGTACAGGCCTGCTTCGCAAAATCGGATGATGAAGTAAAAACAATCATCGAATCTTTCCGCGATCAGCTGAAGGCAGCAGGGATCGATCGTTTTGAGAAATACGTAAAAGATGTATACGAAGAGGATCCGGACTCTGTATCTTTCTACGACTAAGACAAAGAGATCCTGCCTGCCCCGGTGGCAGGCAGGGGAATGAAAAGCGGGTAAGTTACACTTACAGAAAGGATTGGGTACGCAATGCACAAAAGAAAGATAAAAGTCAATCCGATGGATCAGACACTTCAGATTCTGATCTATCTGATCATTATTGCACTCTGTCTGATCATTCTGCTCCCCTGCCTGAACGTAGTGGCGCTGGCATTCAACGACGGAGCGGATGCAGCGAGGGGTGGCGTATGGTTCTGGCCGAGACAGTTCACCATGGATAACTTCAAAGAAGTATTCAAAGACGGAAGTATTACCACAGCTTATGTGATCACGATCGCAAGAACTGTAATCGGAACGTTTTTAAGCTTAATGGTAACTACTCTGGCAGGTTATGCACTGAAACAGGAAGATCTGCCGGGAAGAAAGATCCTCACCATGCTGATCACATTTACCATGCTGTTCGGTGGTGGTATGATCCCTACCTATATTCAGTACAAAAACTTACACCTGTTAAACTCTTTCTGGGTTTACGTAGTTCCGAGTCTGGTGAGCGTTACCTATCTGTTGATGGTACGAACCTTCTTCGAAGGAATCCCGGACAGCCTGGAAGAGTCAGCCAAACTGGACGGCTGCGGATTCTTTCAGACTTACCTGAAAATCATGCTTCCGTTAAGTAAACCGGTAATCGCCGTAGTTGGACTGTATACCGCAGTAAATCACTGGAACGACTGGTTTGCAGGAGCATTCTATGTCAACGACACCAAACTGTGGCCGGTACAGACCGTTCTGCAGCAGATGTTGACAAAAGCAATGAATTCACAACAGGAAGTAACTTCTGTTGCACAGGCACTGGCGCATAATACCGTGTCTGTAACATCCGATTCTCTGAAGATGGCAGCAGTTGTTGTTACAACCGTTCCGATTCTCTGTGTATACCCGTTCGTGCAGAAATACTTTGCACAGGGCGCGATGATCGGTGCAGTGAAAGGTTAAGTAAAATATCAAAAGGTTCTTTGCCTCGTTCAGCATTTATATAGAGATGAATCTATGAGCGATGCGAGGAACCTTTTTCTGTGAAAAAAATAAGGTTGAAAATTACTGTTTCTGAGAAAAGTCAAAAAAGCAGATTTTATAGAGAAAAAAGAGAAAAGTATAAAAAAATACACCACATGGTGCTGCAGAATCATGATACAATGAGCATTAGCGAGCGGGAATAAACGAAGTTTATTCATCGTGAGCGGCGAATGTCAGTCATGAACGAAGTTCATGATATAATGAACAAAACGTGCTGCGGAAGTGACAGAAAATCCGGGCACACGAGAGAGGGAGAAGGTATGAACGCGAAAAAGTGGGATGTTTATGTATACGGCGATGTCAACATTGATATCGTGATCCCGGGAGTGGAAAAATTTCCGGAACCTGGACAGGAAGACGAAGTTTCCGTGATGGAAACATTTGTCGGCGGCGGCGCCGCATTATTTACCCTGGGAGTCGGCAAGCTGGGACTTCACCCGGTCTTTCAGGGAGAGGTGGGAGATGACTGTTACGGCGAACTGATCCGGAACAAATTTCGGGAAAGCCATGTAGATGATTCTCTGCTTGTGATAAGTAAGGAGTTAAAAACGGGAATCTCACTGAGCTTTACCAATGAAAAAGACCGCTCCTTTCTGACCTATCGGGGGACCAACGAAAAGATCAGTATTGTCAATGTAGATGTAGAAAAAGTAAAAGAAGCCGCACATATCCATGTGACCGGCTATGCAGGTTCCATCAATCATAACGAATATCTGGAACTGTTAAAGAAGATCAAGGCAGAGACACAGGCAACGGTATCCTTTGATGTCGGCTGGGATTCCACCGGCGAGTGGAAACCGGAGATCCGGGATCTCTTCCCGTATATTGATGTGTTGTTTATGAATGAGACAGAGGCAGAACACTACGGAAGAAAAGAAAGTGCTGAGGAAGCGGCACGGGAATTTGCCCGGACTGCAGGTATGGCGGTTATCAAGATGGGCAAAAAAGGTTCCATCGCAGTAAAAGACGGCAGGTTGTATCAGGCCGCACCGTACATAGTGGAAGCCGTGGACACCACAGGAGCCGGAGATTCCTTTAATGCGGGATTTGTCTACGGATTCCTGAGAGGAAAATCCATGGAAGAATGCCTGAAATGCGGAAACGGGTGCGGAGCACTCTCCGTAACCGCGCTGGGTGGCAATACCGGATTTCCGACAGAAGAGAAGCTGGAAACATTTATCAAAAACCAGGAAACTATTGAGAGAAACAAATAGAGACAATAAGGAGGAAAAGGTTATGAAAATTGCAGTTATCGGAGGAGCAGGTGTACGTACCGTAATTTTTATCAACGGACTTTTAAAAAGATATAAAAAACTTCACATTGACGAAGTTGTACTCTACGATATCCAGGAAGAAAAACAGAGAATTATTGAAAAGTTATGTAAACATGTAGTGGAGAGAAACCACGAAGAACTGAAAGTATGGGCGGTATCCGATCCGGTGGAAGCCATCACTGGAGCAGATTATATCGTAACTACACTGCGTGTCGGCGGAGACCATTCGCGCGTTGTAGATGAGACAATCGCTCTGGATCTGGGTGTGATCGGACAGGAGACAACCGGTGTCGGCGGATTTTCCATGGCAGTTCGTACCATTCCGGTTCTGATGGAATATTGTGAACTGATTAAAAAATATGCACCGGATGCATGGATCTTCAACTTTACCAATCCGTCCGGTCTGGTAACACAGGCACTGCGAAGCGCCGGATACGACAAGATCATCGGTATCTGTGATGCTCCAAGCAGCACCAAGTTCCGCATGGCACACGATCTTGGGGTGGAAGAAGACGATCTGTATGTAGAATTCTTCGGATTAAATCACCTGTCCTGGATCCGCAGTGTAAAGAAAAAAGGCGAGGAAATCTTACCGGAACTGCTGGCGGACGATGCATTTTTACAGGGGGTACAGGAATTCTCCATGTTTGATCCGGACCTGCTCCGTTCCATCGGATTCCTGCCGAACGAATATCTGTACTACTACTATCACAGAGAAAAAGCACTGGAAAATATCAAAAAATCAGGTGCAACCAGAGGAAAGACCATCGAGAACGTTAATATTCAGATGATGGACGAACTGAAGCATATGGATATCGACGCCGATCCGGAAGGCGCACTGCAGATTTTCCTGTATTATATGCAGGTTCGTGAGAACTCCTACATGAGCATCGAGTCCGGCCTGGCAAAACGTCCGTTGCTGGAAAAAGGCCAGCTGGAAGTACCGGACGGTATGGGATATGCAGGGGTTATGCTGGACTGCATCGAAGGTATGCAGAGTGAAAAAGGAAAATATCTGGTACTGTCCGTAGAAAATAACGGAAGCATCCCAGGACTGGCAGATGAAGATGTGATCGAGACTACCTGCCTGGTATCCAAAGACGGCATCCATCCGGTCAGAGTTGAAGAAGTACCGGAACATTGCTATCTGTTGATCCGTCTGATCAAAATGTACGAAAAACTGACCGTAGAGGCAGTCAAAAATCAGTCCAAAGAAACCGCTGTACAGGCGTTGATGTTACATCCGCTGGTAAATTCGTATTCGCTGGCAAAACAGCTGGTAGATAAATATGACGAGGTTTATGGGGGAATCTTTCACTGATATCTGAGTGATAAAATAATAAGGCAATCAAGGTTTCACCTGTATAACCGGGAAATTGTGTAAATATACAGGGGAAAAGTATGTGGGGTGTGGATAAGATGAAGATCCGATGGACGAATCAGGCAGAAGAACAGCAGGCAGAAGTTTTCTTGGAGAAAGGAAGGGCGACACCGGAAAACTTTCGGAAACTTGGGAAAAAACGGGGCGGTGACTGCCGGATCGTGGTAAAAAAAGAAGGATTTTCCGAAGAGGAATGGATACAGATGCTGTGCAATGGGGTGTGCAGCCTGTACGATGGTGCATATCAGTTTTCACGGAACGGGGTGAAGATGCTGAGAAAACAGAAAGTATACGAAAACAGGGATTCACTGTGTGATTATGGAGATACCTGTTATACATTTGTATTGGAAGGCTCGACGCAGGAAATAGCAGCGATGGAGCGTGGGGAATTATTGGGACGTTGTAAAGGCCATGCGAGAACTCTTGGAAATCTGCCGAACAATTACTTACATACCGAAGATATGACATCTTATGCGCAGACGTTGGCACAGGAGCTTGGAATTGAATGCGAAATCTATGGAGACCGGAAGCTGGAAGAGCTTGGGTGCGGTGCTCTTTTAGCGGTCAATCAGGGAAGCCGGAGAGAGGCTGCCATGGTAGTGCTTCGCTACGAGAGCGCACCGGGGGCAGACTGGACCGCGCTGGTCGGAAAAGGGCTGATGTTTGATGCCGGGGGGTATCATCTGAAGTCTGTCGATGGCATGAACGGCATGAAGTATGATATGTGCGGGGCAGCGGAAATGATGGAGATGCTGGAGTATCTTGCTGTACAGAAAGTCGAAAAAAATGTGATGGCCGTGCTGATGCTCGCAGAAAATGTGATCAGCCCGGATGCGGTAAAGATGGGCGATGTGATCACAACGCTGGCAGGAAAGACCGTGGAAGTCTACAATGTCGATGCAGAAGGACGGCTGGTATTATGTGACGGTATCACGTTTGCGCAGCGTATGGGGGCACGCACCGTAATCGACCTTGCCACCCTGACGTATTCGGCACAGAGTGCCCTGGGAGATCAGGTGGTTGCGCTGTTTGGCAATGACCGGGAAGCGCTTCGCATCTGGGAAGAAACAGCGGAGCAGACCGGAGAATATTACTGGCAGCTGCCGATGGGACCGATCTACCATAAGATGATCGAATGGTCGATCTGTGCGGACTTTGCCAATTATGCCCCGGGGAAAGGGGCAGGTGCCAGCGTGGCGGCATGTTTCCTGGAAAACTTTGTGGAAGATGGAACACAGTGGATCCATCTCGATATGGTGGGACCGTCCGTGGTACGCAAAGAAACCGATGAGATGGCAGAGGGAGCCAGTGGAGCGTGTATGAGTACCCTGGCGGCTTATCTGACTGGTACATCGTTTCGTAAATCACTGTACTAGAGCGTGCCTGAAAAATGATTTCCACAAACTGGGACTCGCAGCTCACGAAAAGCTTTTTTCAGACACGCTCCGGATAGCAATACACGGACGTAGAAGTTACGAAAACAGGAGAGAAGGGAAGTAGCGTTTCACAGAGAGGAAATGTTACGGGTGAAAAACGATGAATTTTACATTTGATGGCAATATCTCCAGAGAAGTTCTGGAAAATTACCTGTCCCGGAGTGTGACGGCAGCAGGTTTATATGAAAGCAAAACATTGGAAGATGATCTGCGTGCGATCCGGGAGATGGGTGTGAAATTTCTTGGAAGAGCATCAGGTATCTGGTATATGACGATGGATGACGAAGAACATTTTCGGCTGTCAAAGGAACTGGCAGACAAAGTGCATGCCCAGGATCCGGAAGTGATCCTGCAGTCCTGCGTCTTCGAATGGATCACACGCCGTATGGAGACAGTAGAGATCCCGGACTATGTGTTTGAAGCATTTGGTATGGAACCGGAACACCGGTGTTTTTGCCTGGATGATGCGTTGTTTACAGACGAATCCAGCGGATTTACCAGCAGGAGAGAGGATCCGGCAAAAGACGGGGGGATTCCGGATCTGTCCCGGCAGGAAGCAAGACTGTGGTTTTATTACCGGGCAACCCGATACATCGACTGTGGCTATGAGGCACTCCATATGGGGCAGGTGCACCTGTATACCGCGAACGATAAAGGAATGGCAAAAACAACAGAACTGTTCGGTATGATCCGCGAGTATGCGAAAATTCATGGAAGACGTCACAAGATACTGCTGGATGCACATACCCATGGGGTAAATATCCGCGGAAAATTGCTGTTTGATTATCATGCAATGCCATTTACCCGTATGCCGCTTCTGGAAGTGCCGGGAGAAGAGCTGGTACTGGTGCGTGAGGGCTACAGCGAAGGTGGAGAGAATCCAAATGGATGGTCCGCGAAAACTATGCCATACCTGATGGAATACGACAACTGGGGCGGACTGGTCGTTGATGACCGGGAAAATATACCGAGAGAAGAACTGGCCTGGAGAGACTGGTGGGGATATGACCAGATCGCCTGGTTTGCCAACCAGCCGGAGGAAGGCCGGAATCATTTTCTGGAATATACCTACAAGTGGACCGAAATCAACAATCCAAATGCATATTTCGAATTGCCGTTCCGCCGGATGATCCACAACGCGGAAGTGTCCATGAAGCGCGCAGATAACGGTCAGACGGATGCACAGGATTTCTATCAGATCAACACGAAGAGCGCAGCCTGCCCGATGGGATTCGATCAGGAAGAGACTGCAAAACGCTTATGGGCGACCGGCCACACGCTGCGGGAGAAGGCAGCCAATCCGGAGATGCTGATCCGCTATGGCGCAGAAAATGTCTGTGATGAAGAAACCGGAATGAAACTCCCGGAAAAAATTGTTGTTTACGGAAGTTTTCAGTCTCATGTGGGAGCGGTAAAGAATGACTCCAACAGTGAGCTGACCAGAATGTATTATATGGGTGATAATACGTATACCTTATCGGTGGTCATTCCGTTTGCGGGAACCTACGATTATTCTATTTCCACGTATGGAACGTTGTCTGCCACCTATCAGGCAGATGGTTATCCGAGGAGCGGTTCATCGAATAAGGCATATTTCACTACCCGGAAAGATAACACCGTGGTACGGTTCCGCTATCAGTTCATCAGCAACAAGGTGACAATAGAGATGTTTGAATAAAAACGAAACAGATGACAGATGAAACAGTATCTGTCATCTGTTTTTTTTGTTACGGGAAATTGCTTTTCTGTAACGTAAGAAACGCTCCACGAGGATGCGCACTGCGGCGTACAAGGCAGATGGCGCAAGCAATTTACGTTTCACTCCGGCCGTTGCTAAACAAGCGCCACTGGCGCGAGAATGTGCCTTGGCAGGGGACAAAGCTTTCGAAAAGAGTTTTGTCTCACTTACAGGAAAGTACTTTCTGACAAGATGCAATATATAAATATGCAAAAACGACAAATATAGACAAAATGATACAAAAATGCACAATAAAACAAGAAAAAAGTTGTATAAAATTAATAAAAACTATTGAAAAATGTAAGAAAGTTGTGTATTATGAAGCCATAAACAAAGAGGAAACAGGAAGAGGAACTATGAATAACGAAGGAGGTGGTATCGTGGATAGGAGGGACCATGATCGATGCCGGGAGCTTTACGTAAAATATAGGCAGTTTATGTATTGGTACGTGAAAAAACATTTTCCGGATTTGCCAGAAGAAGACATTCGTGATATCCTACAGGAGGTGTGGACATCATTATTGAATGCAATCGACAAATTATATGATAAAGGCGATGAGGGTCAGTTTGCCTGGCTGATCAGGGTGACTCAGACCAAGGTAATTGATTACTACCGTTCCAGGAAAAGAACAGAAGAACTGGGAGAAAAGATCGGTCTTGCTTTACGGGAACAACAGGAAGTCGGTTCTGTGCAGGACATAGTGATCGCAAGAATGATTGCAATGGAACTGGTAGAAGGACTGACAGAGGAAGAGCGGAGAATTCTGGCAATCGAGTATTTTTCTGATACGACCGGGGAAGTCTCGAACGCTTTCAAATGCAGACGAAGCCGGCTGCGCAGAAAGATCGAAGAAAGTCTTGGGATATTCAGGAAGAAACGTCGGTAATCTATCAGCACCATGTATTCGGATGATGTTATTCACTTCACCGTGAGACGGCTCTCGCCAGAGACCGGAGAAAGGATATTCGATGAAGAAAAGAGATAAAATATATGACAGTCCGGAATACAAGCAAATCAAAGAACAGCTTCCTGAAATTTTGAAAGAGCTGGAACGCGACAAAGGGCTGTCCCAATATCAGATACCGGAAGAATGGAATGGAGACTTCGAACGCATCTACCAAAAAGAATGCCGAAAAGAACACATAAAAAGACGAATTCTCGCAGGAGCATGTGCAGCCGTGATTCTTACAATCAGTGCAGTACATATAGGTACGCATCTGGAGTTTACATCGGTGGCTCAGGCGGATGATATTGGGAAAATTCATGAAACAGAAATTGAGGAGAATCGATATAAGTATTCACTATATAGCAACGCCGACGAAAATCAAGGAGAAATTTTTGAAGAGGATGATGAAATCTTTTTCAGGTGCAATACTTTACAGGAATTAAATATAGAAATGAAGGAAAAAATCAAATTACCTTTATTTACTATTAATGCAGATATGAAAAAAGGGTATTCTATTAAAGATGCGACGTATAGCAGAACACATAGAAATATTAACTACAGAATAGAATGGGATCAAAATTATATTTATGTGAATCAGCAGATGCAAATAGAGGATACAGGAAGTGGAACCATTGACGAAAATGAGTCTGAACGTCAAGTGTATAATGGAAGTTTAAAGCAAATAATTCCAGTATATTATAGTGCACATGATGAAAGTTTAAATTGTAGTATCTTGTATGATAAATCAATTCTGTTTTTAGTAAGTAATTTAAATATGGATGAATTTGAGAAAATTATTGAAAGCATTGAGTATAAATAAGGAGGAAAATATGAAGAAATATATAGCGATGTTATTGAGTTGCATATTGATTCTTAGTCAAGGAACATTAATTTTTGCAGAAGAGAATAACGTTTCGGAAGAAAAATATGAAATGATTGAAATTAATGATCAAAGTGTGCCAATAGGAGATGGAATTGGTGTTGTGCCGTTGACGCTGTATTTGGCTAATGTATATACATCTATAGTAAAAGTTAGTTCAACGCAAGTAAGTATTCGAGCTCAAGCAGTTTGTGCGGAAACAGTGAAATCAATAAAAGTTACCTACATATTGCAAAAATGGAATGGAAGTAAATGGAGAGATGTAGCATCAGCGACTTCTACATCCTATGATGTAAGTGAAACACATAAAAGTTATTCGATTCCCAATTTGTCTTCAGGAAAATATAGATGTAAAGCAACTGCGTTGGCTACAGGATACAATGGTTATTCTGAGTCTTTAACAGGATACAGTTCAAGCATCAGTCTGTAAAATACACAATAATATTCGGTAAAATCCCCTTCCATCAGAATTCATCGATCTAATGAGAAGGTGGTTTTATACCCTTACTCTCCAACAATTTATCTTCCAAAAAGTAAGGGTTTCAGCCATTGCAGAGGAACAAAAGGCAACCGCATCCGCCGAAGTTCCCTGTGATGGCTGTTTTTGACCTCCTGTTCAGAAAAAAACTTTGGATACAAAAATGTGGCGAAGAGATTCCCTCACGGGGCTTCGCCACATTTTTTAAGTTTCAGGAATGTCTGTAATTTCATCTGCCCGGTATTGATTAAAGATTCCGCGTACTGCCTGGTGCAGCTGTGGCTTGAGTTCTTCAAGACCTACCGGCTGCTGGTAAAGGATCGAATTGTAGCTGGTTCCACTGACCAGTTCGAGAATCATGTACATCATAAGCTCCGGAGAGTGGTAGGTATGATTGGCATTTTGAAGCATGCTATCATAGATAGTATGAATGGATGGAGTATCTTCGCTCGGTGTGAAGAACAGTGAGTTTTTGAAAAATCCCCAGCTCAGATGTTTGGATAAGAGGCGTACCAGATTCAGATTGTTTGCCAGCTGATCTAAAATATCATCCATTATAAAGATCACCTGATCTTCAAAATCCGTGATTTCTGTGTGCTTTTGCAATGCCAGATAAGAAGTCTGAAACACCTGGCTTGCCTTGTGGGCAATCAGGTGATTGCGGATATCGTATTTATCTTTGAAATAAAGGTAAAACGTTCCTTTTGCCACGCCTGCATTTTTAACAATATCTGCAATGGAAGTTTTATTGAATCCATTGTCTATAAAGAGAGAGAAAGCGGAATCCAGCAGGGATTCCCTTTTTTGCTGTTTGTTGTGATCGACTTTTCTCATACCGGGATCAGCCCCCTTCCTGTCGTTGTTTCCCATATTATAAGGAAATATCCACAAAAAAGTCAAATGAAAATTGGTCATTTTTATATTTTCGGAAAGTTGCATAAAATATAAAATGACTTTTAGTCAACTTTTTGTGGAATAAATATTGACTAAAAGTCATTTTTAAGGTATAACAATAAATGACCAAAGGTCAGTAAAACGACCGGCGGAAATATGATAAGAGAGGTTAAGGGAGGAATATGATATGGAGAAGCTGGGAAGGAAGATCGTCAGGTTTCGAATTCCGATATTTATCATCGGATTGTTGTTGCTGATTCCATCCGTCTTTGGATATATCAACACAAGAGTCAATTATGATGTACTTTATTATCTGCCGGATTCCATCGAGACGATGCAGGGTCAGGATATCCTGGTGGATGAGTTTGGAACGGGAGCCTATTCGATGTTTATCTGCGAGGGCATGGAAAACAAAGATGTGGCAAAGTTAAAAGAACAGATTGAAGATGTGGAACATGTCAGCAAGGTTGTCTGGTATGACAGTTTTGCGGATATCAGCATTCCGATGGAGATGTTGCCGGAGGACATCAGAGAGGCCTTTAATGCAGACGATTCCACGCTGATGTTTATTATTTTCGATACGACGACCTCTGCCGATGAGACTATGGATGCCATCGAAAACATCCGTGCACTGGCAGGCAAACAGTGCTTCTTAAGCGGTATGTCAGCCATCGTCACCGACACCAAGAACCTGGCAGAATCCGAGGTTGCAATCTACGTCCTGATCGCAGTCGTTCTCTCCTGTATCGTTCTGGCACTGACCATGGAATCGTATCTGATCCCGGTATTTTTCCTGTTAAGCATCGGCATGGCGATCCTGTATAACATGGGAACTAATATTTTCATGGGCCAGATCTCCTACATTACAAAAGCACTGAGTGCAGTCCTTCAGCTGGGTGTTACGATGGACTACTCGATCTTCCTGTGGCACAGCTATCAGGAACAGAGGGAAAAAGGCGAAGAGGATCACAAAGAGGCAATGGCAAAGGCTATTGCGGCAACGATCAAATCCGTAGTCGGAAGCTCGATTACAACGATTGCCGGATTTATCGCCCTGTGTTTCATGAGTTTTACCCTGGGTCTTGACCTTGGTATCGTTATGACAAAAGGCGTTGTATTTGGTGTGATCTGCTGTGTTACCGTACTTCCGTCCATGATCATGATTTTCGACAATGCACTGGAGAAAACAAAACATCGTCAGCTGATCCCGGATTGCCCGAAGATTTCTGATTTTGTGGTAAAACACCATGTGATCTTCGCAATCTTATTTGTGGTATTGTTTATCCCGTTTGCTTATTTCCAGGCACATGCAAGTGTGTACTACAACCTGGATGCCAGCCTTCCGGATACTCTCCCAAGTGTCCAGGCAAATACAAAACTGTCGGAAGAATACGACATGGGTGCGGCACATATGATCCTGCTGGATAAGGAGCTGGATGCCAAACAGAAATACAACATGATTGCCGATATCGAAAAGGTAGACGGTGTAAAACAGGTACTTGGTCTGGAAAGTATCATCGGACCGGCATTTCCGGAGAGTATGATTCCGGAGGATGTGAAAGAAATCCTGGAGAGTGATAACTACGAACTGATGCTGATCATGAACGAATATGCGGTAGCATCCGATGAGGTCAACAGTCAGCTGAGTGAGATCAACACAATCCTGAAACAGTACGATCCGACCGGTATGCTGGTAGGTGAAGCACCGTGTACGAAAGATCTGATCGAAATCACCGACCACGACTTTGCAGTGGTCAGTGCGGTATCGATCCTGGCAGTATTCTTTATCATTTTCTTCGTATTTAAATCGATCTCCCTTCCGGTGATCCTGGTTATGGTCATCGAGGGTGCGATCTTTATCAATATGGGTATCCCGTTCCTGACGGGAACAAAACTTCCGTTCATCGCTTCCATCGTTATCGGAACGATCCAGCTGGGTGCGACCGTAGACTACGCGATCCTGATCACCAGCCGTTACGAGAAAGAGCGCGGAGAAGGTAAAAGCAAGAAAGATGCGATCCAGATTGCTCACAAAACCAGCATTCGACCGGTTATGGTATCGGCGTTCAGTTTCTTCGCCGCTACCTTCGGTGTTGGTATGTATTCTCAGATTGATATGATCAGCTCTCTGTGTCTGCTGATGGCAAGAGGCGCGCTGATCAGTATGTGTGCAGTATTATTATTCCTGCCGGCTATGTTCTGGCTGTTTGATGGAATTATTTGTAAAACCAGTCTGAATTTCAGACGGAAACATTAGGAGGAGATCGTTATGAAGAGAAAATATGTACAGGCAATGATGACAGGTATGACAGCAATGCTGGCAGTAACCGTTCCGGTAACGACTGTTGCCGCAGCGACTCCGGAAAAAGAACAGACCGTCTATGTCAATGCCGACCAGAATGGAAATGTAGAAAAAGTGATCGTCAGTAACTGGCTGAAGAATACAGACAAAGAAAGCACGCTCGAGGACAACAGCGAACTGAACGATATCACCAATGTAAAGGGTGAGGAAAGCTATACCCAGGGAAGCAATGGCAAATTGGTATGGGCCGCAGACGGCAATGACATCTATTATCAGGGAGAAACCAGCCAAGAACTTCCGGTATCGGTAAAAATGACATACTTTCTGGATGGCAGGGAAATCAGTGCTGCAGATCTGGCAGGAAAGAGCGGAAAAGTAAAGATCCGTATCGATTATACCAACAATTCTTCCCGAAACGCGAAGATCAACGGAAAGAAAGAGACAATTTACACACCTTTTATGATGGCAACCGGAATGATCCTTCCGACTGATACTTTTACGAATGTAGAAGTAACCAACGGTAAAGTGATCTCCGATGGAAATAATAACATCGTCCTGGGAATCGGGTTTCCGGGACTGTATGACAGCCTGAAACTGGGTGATCTGGATTCCTTCAAGGACAAAGAAAGCCCGGATTATGTGGAAATCACTGCAGATGTGGAAGATTTCTCCCTGGCGCTGACCGCTACCGTGGCAACTACCGGTACACTGAATGAACTGGGCCTGGATGACATCGATGATCTGGATGACTTGCAGGACAGCCTTGATAAACTGACCGAATCTTCCAACGCACTGGTAGAAGGAAGCCGTGCACTGCAGGAAGGCATCCAGGAACTGGACAGTTCCGCAGATACCCTTGTGGATGGTCTGAACAGTGCCGATGACGGCGCGGGACAGTTAAAAGATGGTATTGATACCATGAACAACAGCAAAGGAACTCTGATCTCCGGTATCGATAAACTGGTAGCAGGTATGGAAAGTCTGGGAAGCGGTGCAGGAAGTTTGCAAAGTGGCGTGAAATCTTATACCGATGGCGCAGCACAGCTAAATGCCGGTATCGATCAGGCAAATACGGGAGCAAAACAGCTGAATGCGGGAATCAGTCAGTTGAATGAAAAGAAAGCAGCTTTGCTTTCAGGTGTTTCAGATCTGGCTAAAGGCGGAAAACAGCTGGAAGCTGGCGCATCGAGTCTCCAGTCCGGACTGGCTGTGTATACAAAATATGTAAATGATCTGGATGCCGGACTGGAACAACTGGAAGAATCAGTGCAGGGAGCACTCGGAATGGCAGCGTCCTTACCGACCAGGGCAGGTGATGTGGCTGCAGCATGCGGAACAATCACGGACGGAGCAGCACTGGTAAAAGACGGTGCCGATCAGGTCAGCGAAAATGCCGGAATAATAGAAAGTAAAGTAAAAACGATAAAAGATACTGTAACAACAGCAAAAAAAGCAGTTGAAACAGCACAGAGTGAAGCTGCTGATATGCAGAAGAATGTAACTATTGATGCGAAAGAAGCCAGTGATGAAGTAGTTAAAAGTGTGAAAGACTCTGCCAAAACCGCAGCTAATCAAGCAGCAACTTCACAGGCAAACAGTAAATTGAGTGAAAAAGCATCTAATGTAAAAGCAATACTGGCAGCAGCAAATGTATCGGAAGAAGTACAGAATCAGGTTCTGGCAGAACTTGGCGGAGGTATGGATATCAATGTTGATGATGCGATTGAACAGAGCGCAGCTGCAGAAATTGACACCAGTAAAGTAAAAGTGACTGTGAATACAGAAACACAGAAAAACCTTGCAACAGCAAAGGGAACGCTGGAAGCAGTAGATGCTGGTCTTACCGGTGCAGAAAGCGAACTGGCAGCAGCACAGGGAAATATTGAAAAGCTGGAGGCCGGTGCCAATACCCTTTCGGACGGAAGTAGTAAGTTGACATCCGGTGCTGGAGAATTTAGGACTGCAGTAGGAAAACTTAATGGATTTGCGACAATGGCAGGTGAACTTTCAGATGCTGTGGACACATTGCATAAAGGAAGCAGTGGGCTGGTCGCTAAAAATGATACACTGAATAATGGAGCAGCAGCTCTGACAGCCGGAACCCAATCTCTGAACAGCGGACTGACAACCCTGGCATCCGGTGCATCCGCCCTCAGTGACGGTGTCACACAGCTGGCACAGGGCTCCGCATCCCTGACTCAGGGAACCGAAACCCTGAAAAAAGGATCTGACACCCTGATCGCAAACAACAGTACCCTGAAAGACGGAACAGCAAAACTGGTAGCAGGAAGCAGTGCCCTGATCGTCGGTGGCAGAGCTTTGCAGTCCGGTGGAAATACGTTAAGCGCAGGTATCCAGAAACTTGCAGACGGCGCCGCACAGCTGAAATCCGGAACCAAAAAACTGGCAGATGGCGGCGTTCAGCTGAAAGACGGAACCACGAAACTGGCAGACGGCTCCACAGAACTGGCAGACGGTATGGAAGAATTTGACGAAGAAGGAATCCAGAAGATTGCAGATCTGGCAGGAGACGATCTGACGGCACTGATGGATCGTCTGGATGCAGTGACAGAAGCTGACAAAGACTACACCGTATTCGATGGCTGGGAGAAAGATACAGATGGCAGCGTAAAATTCATTATCGAGACGGCTGCAATCAAGTAATTGCTTCAAAAAGTTGAGAAAAATATCTGCAAAAGATAAAGTCAGGACCGGAAGAGATTCCGGTTCTGATATTATCATAGAGAAACTGAGATTCGTGGGATAAATCAAAGAAAACCGGAAATCCTAGTTTTTAGCTAGTCTTTTCAAAAATTTAAAAGAATTTTTATTGATTTTGTGTCGTAAATATGTATAATTAGGGATAAAGAGAGTTGCTATGAGCGGCTGTCTTTGAGGGATACCATAAGCCTGCATCCGCAGGTGGTTATCATATTATGAAAGAAAGAGGTTAATGTAAAATGGCAGAAATTAATTTAAGTAAGTATGGCATTACCGGAACTACAGAGGTTGTTTATAATCCTTCTTATGAAATGTTATTTGAAGAAGAAACAAAATCTACACTGGAAGGTTTTGAAAAAGGACGTGAAAGTGAACTGGGAGCAGTTAACGTTATGACTGGTGTTTACACCGGACGTTCTCCTAAAGACAAGTTCATCGTAATGGACGAAAACTCCAAAGATACTGTTTGGTGGACTTCTGACGAATATAAGAACGATAACCACCCTGCAACACAGGAAGCATGGAACTCTGTAAAAGAGCTGGCTCTGAAAGAACTGTCCAACAAGAGACTGTTCGTTGTAGATGCATTCTGTGGTGCAAACAAAGACACCCGTATGGCTATCCGTTTCATCGTAGAAGTAGCATGGCAGGCACATTTCGTAACTAACATGTTCATCAAACCTACAGAAGAAGAACTGAAAGACTTCGAACCGGATTTCATCGTATACAACGCTTCCAAAGCAAAAGTTGAAAATTACAAAGAGCTGGGTCTGAACTCTGAAACAGCTGTTATGTTCAACATCACAAGCCGTGAGCAGGTTATCGTAAATACATGGTACGGCGGAGAAATGAAAAAAGGTATGTTCTCTATGATGAACTACTACCTGCCACTGAAAGGCATCGCTTCCATGCACTGCTCCGCAAACACAGACATGAACGGCGAAAACACAGCAATCTTCTTCGGTCTGTCCGGAACAGGTAAAACTACACTGTCTACAGACCCGAAACGTCTGCTGATCGGTGATGACGAGCACGGCTGGGATGACAACGGCGTATTCAACTTCGAAGGTGGATGCTACGCAAAAGTTATCAACCTGGATGCTGAATCTGAACCAGACATCTATAACGCAATCAAACGTAACGCACTGTTAGAGAACGTTACTCTGGATGAGAACGGAAAAATCGACTTCGCTGATAAGAGCGTAACAGAGAACACCCGTGTATCTTACCCGATCGATCATATTGAAAAAATCGTTCGCCCGATTTCCGCAGCTCCGGCAGCTAAGAACGTAATCTTCCTGTCCGCAGATGCATTCGGCGTACTGCCTCCAGTATCTATCCTGACAGAAGCTCAGACACAGTATTACTTCCTGTCTGGTTTCACAGCTAAACTGGCTGGTACAGAACGTGGAATTACAGAACCGACTCCTACTTTCTCCGCTTGCTTCGGCCAGGCATTCCTGGAACTGCATCCTACAAAATATGCAGAAGAGCTGGTTAAGAAAATGGAAAAGAGCGGTGCAAAAGCATACCTGGTTAACACAGGTTGGAATGGTACCGGAAAACGTATCTCCATCAAAGATACCCGTGGTATCATCGATGCTATCCTGAGCGGAGATATCAAAACAGCTCCTACAAAGACTATTCCGTACTTCAACTTTGAAGTTCCGACAGAACTGCCGGGCGTAGACAGCGGAATCCTGGATCCTCGCGATACTTACGCAGATGCAGCTCAGTGGGAAGAGAAAGCGAAAGACCTGGCTGACAGATTCATCAAGAACTTCGCTAAATACGAAGGAAATGAAGCTGGTAAAGCTCTGGTAGCAGCTGGTCCTCAGAAATAATTAAAAAATATAAAGTGTTCAAACGATAAAAGAACTGCCGCTATCCGAAGCGATTCGGATGCGGCAGTTTTTGCATATTCGGGAAAGCTGAGAATAATATAGTGGTTTGCCAGAAAATAAGCGGCAGGGTACCGGGTTTTTAATATGGATATCCTGTCGCTTATTTTATCTCGTTATGGTTACATAAGAATTTAAGACCGTAGATATTTGATACAGGAAAGCGCGGCCTTCGCTCCTTCAGCGACTGCCACGGAAACCTGCAGGATCCCGCCGATACAGTCGCCTGCAGCAAAAACGCCCGGGAGTCCGGTATCCATCTGTTCATTGACAATGATCCGTTCATCTTCGAGCCGGATACCAAGTTTCCGTGCAAGATCGCTTCCCTTCGCAGTGCCGAGTGCCATGAAAAGGCATGCCGGGTGAATCTGCGTGCCGTCTTCCAGACAGACAGCCTCCAGTGCATCTGTGCCGACAAGTTCCAGAACCGGTGTCTGAATGATCGTAACTTCCGGTGGGAAGTCAACGGAAGGTTCCAGCCCGTTAGTCAGAAGCGTGACGGAGTCGACGATCGGGAGAAGTTCCTGGACTTCATGAAGGGCGTACTCGCCATTTCCAAGGACGGCGACAGATTCACCGCGGTAGAGAAAAGCATCACAGACGGCACAGTAGCTGACACCATGTCCTTCGAGCTGCGCGAGATTCTTAATTTTCATGGTTTTTCTGGAAGTACCGGTGGTGAGAATGATGGCGCGGGCTTCGATCTGTGTGGAGGCGGTAGAAATCAGATAGTTTCCGCTCCAGCTGATTCCCACAACCTCATCCTGCAAAAGAGTACCGCCAAGACGCTGTACCTGTGTTCTTCCATTTTCAATCAGTTCATGGCCGGAGAGGGGACGCTCCAGTCCAAAATAATTTTCGATTTTTTCTGCTTTTTCCAGAGCCCCGTTGTCTTTTCCGATGACAGTAGTGGAAAATCCACCCCGGAGCATATAAAGAGCGGCGGACAGACCAGCCGGTCCACTGCCGATGATAACTACATCCTGCATAAAGATCGCCTCCTTGTATGTTTAGAGCGTGTTTGAAAAAGGCTTTCTGCAAGATGTGCGTCACAATTTGTGGGAGATTTTGTCCGGATGAAGGCGCCGTAGCGGGCTACGGCAACTGAATTCGGGCAAAATATGCCGCAAAATGGGGCGTGTAGATTGCGGGAATGATTTTTCAAACACGCTCTAGTGTAAGTATAGTCAAAAACAGAGGAAAAAGCAAAGAAATCATCTGTGACATGGTCACATAGAAATGCAGTTACTTCTCACTGATCATATCCCGTGGGGTATTATTGTGAGCGAAGATCACAGAAAACCCGAGACATACCGCGCGAATTTGTGTAATCAGCAAGAATTCTGTGCATCGCGAAACGAACAGTAATCTTGCAACTTTTCCGATTTCGTACTATGATGGTGCAGAGAGAAAGTGCAGCGTAACTGTAAAGATACGGAACAGTTATCATGTCAGAACAGAGACAGAAAGAGGACATACATATGAGAACAGAACGTTTATTTTATAAAGATTCTCACCAGACCACCTGCCAGGCAAAAGTGCTTGCGTGCAGAGAGGTGAAGAAAGGATATGAGATCCTTCTGGATCAGACCGTATTTTATCCGGAAGGGGGCGGACAGCCATGTGACATCGGAACCATGAACCGGGTAGAAGTTATGGATGTACAGGAAAAGGACGGAGAAATCTGGCATCGGACGCGGGAAGCGATCCAGGAGGGGACAGAAGTGACCTGCAGGATCGACTGGGAGCGCAGATTTGACCTGATGCAGCAACACTCCGGCGAACATCTGATCAGCGGACTGATCCATGAAAAATACGGTTATAACAACGTAGGATTTCACATGGGAAGCGAGACGATCACGCTGGATGTGGACGGCGAAGTGCCGGAAGAGGTGCTGAAAGAGATCGAGGCGAAGGCAAATCAGTATGTATGGGAGAATCATCCGATTGAGATCACTCATCCGTCGGAGGAAGAACTGAAAACGCTGCCTTACAGAAGTAAGAAAGAACTGACCGGTGATGTGCGGATCGTAACCTGGCCGGGGATGGATATCTGTGCCTGCTGTGGTGTTCATGTAGACTTTTCCGGTGAGATCGGACAGATCACTCTGGTATCCGCACAGAAATTTAAAGGTGGTATGCGTATCGAGATGCTCTGCGGCAGACGGGCACTGGAATATACCAATCAGTTAAAAGAACAGAACCGCAGGATCTCCCAGCTGCTGTCCGCAAAATGGAATGACACTGCAGATACAGTGGAAAAATTACAGAAAGAATATCAGCAGTTAAAATTCCGTATGGTAGGAATGGAACTGAAAAAAATCGAGACGATCGCAGCGCAGACAGCAGGATGCGGCGATCAGCTGTTGTTCGAGGAAGATATGTCACCGGACAGCGTAAGAAAGCTGGCTTCTGATGTGATGGAAAGCTGTGGCGGTCGCTGCGCGGTGTTCAACGGCAACGATGAAAACGGCTATCGTTATATCATCGGAGAAAAAGACGGAGATCTTCGTGAATTTGTAAAAGAGATGAACCGGAAATTACAGGGACGGGGTGGCGGAAAACCGTTTTTCGTACAGGGTTCCGTACAGGCATCCAGAAAGGAAATCGAAACATTTTTTGCTTCGTAAGGTAGCGTATGGCGAAGATACACGGATTTAACAAACTGACGTTGCTGGATTACCCGGGACGGCTGGCAGCCACCATTTTTCTCGGCTCCTGTAATTTCCGGTGTCCGTTCTGTCACAATGCCGGTCTGGTGCTGGCACCGGAGAGTGAGCCGCTGATCGAGACGGAGGAAGTTCTGAAAGTGCTCAGAAAGAGAAAAGGAATCCTGGACGGTGTCTGTGTGACCGGAGGGGAACCGACGCTGGATCCGGGACTGACCGGACTGCTGGCACAGATCAAAGAACTGGGGTATCCGGTCAAATTGGATACGAACGGAACCCGCCCGGCACTGGTGAGGGAACTGGTTGACGCGGGGCTGGTGGATTATGTAGCGATGGATATCAAAAACAGTCAGGAAAAATATGCAGAGACCGCCGGGATCCGCCATCCGGATCTGGAAAGCATCACCCATATGGTGGAATATCTGAAATCGGGTGTGGTGGACTATGAATTTCGCACCACAGTCGTGAAGGAGCTTCACAAACGGGAAGATATCGAAGCCATAGGGCAGTGGCTTTCCGGGAGCCGGCGGTATTTTCTGCAGAACTATAAAGAGTCGGAGCAGGTGATCCGTCCGGTATTCACGTCTTACTCGCGCGAGCAGCTGGAGAATTTTCAGCAGATTCTTCGGAAAACGATTCCACAGGTTGAGATTCGGGGGATATAGGATCGGGATTTTGCGGTTCGGTGTGGATCGTCCGGTACCAGTAGCCGAAATGTCCGGGCTGTGCAGCTTTTGCCCGGGCGGACTTAAAGTAGGGGAAACCGAACAGATTGGCGAGCAGCCGTTCCCGCTCCTCATAGATGCCGGGGACAGCCAGAATGTAGCAGATGGTGTCCTCGTGTTCCATCTTTCCGAGAAGAAAATGCTGGAAGGCGTGGCTACCATAGAGAAAAAACTGGTTGTTGCCACAGGAAACTCCGAAAGAGCCAAGAAGAGAAAGATCTTTCGGGGATAATTGCAGGCAGTTGTGGATTTCTTCATCGAAAAACGGTGTAACATGTGGATAACTTTCGGTCAGCCGTTTCCAGGAAAATGAGGGAGTCTGTGTACGGGCAGGCGCGGTGTCGGAAGAACGGAAGGAGTCCGATGCGGGCTCTGGATCCGGGTGTGTGCTGACAGTGTTTGTCTCCGGGAATTCCGGCTGTTCCAGCGAGGCTGCCCGAAGAATCGGCGCGGATTCCGGCAAAAGTAGATCTTCCGGTGAAATCTTACAGTCACTCCAGCAAGTGGCGTAACGTTGTCCGGTTTCGCAGACAACGATGAGACCGTCGATATCATCAAGATTCCAGCTGCTGTTGCAGATACTGGTGTCTGCAATCCGGAACTGACCGTATACATTGCCCTGTTTCCAGGAAGGATTGCCGAGAAACAGACCGTGCAGTGTGCCGGGACGGGCGACAAATGCGTAGGCGCGGAAGACAGGGATAAACGGGCAGGCGGGAAGAGTCATATGAAGTTCCAGACAGCACTGGTGATTTCGGACCTCGACACGGACAAATCCGCGGTTTTTTCCCTTTTTCCGGTTATCGTATTCGTAAAGATAAGAAACAAAACGTTTGTATGCAGACAAAATGGACACTTCCTTTTTGGAGTATTCTATGGTAGCATATGCAAAGAAGAAACAAGATATGATGACAGGAAAGCGGAAGAATGATGGATGAGAAGAAAATGGATGAACGGTTTATGCGGGAGGCGATCCGGCAGGCACGAAAAGCAGGTGCACTGATGGAAGTGCCGATCGGGTGTGTGATCGTTTACGAAGGAAAGATTATTGCAAGAGGATACAACCGGAGAAATACGGATAAAAATACGATCTCCCATGCGGAACTGAATGCGATCCGAAAAGCGAGTAAAAAGCTGGGCGACTGGCGGCTGGAAGGGTGTACGATGTACATCACTCTGGAACCGTGTCAGATGTGCGCCGGAGCTATTGTCCAGGCGAGAGTTAGCCGGGTGGTGATCGGAAGCATGAACCCGAAAGCGGGATGCGCCGGATCGATCCTGAACCTTCTGGAGATGGAACAGTTCAATCATCAGGTAGAAGTTACCCGCGGCGTTTTACAGGAAGAGTGCTCCCAGATGCTCAGTGGATTCTTCAAAGAACTGCGTGAAATTAAGAAGCGGCAAAAACGGGTATTGACGGAAGAAAAACAAGGAAGTATAATGAATAGCGAATCTGCTGATTCGTAACATCATGGAGATGTACCCAAGTGGCTGAAGGGTCCGCACTCGAAATGCGGTAGGTCGGGCAACCGGCGCGAGAGTTCAAATCTCTCCATCTCCGTAACCAATGCAACAGAAGAAGGCTGCGAAGTTTATTTTGAAGTAACTATTCAAAAGGTAGTATCCCGCGAGGTGTTTTGGCATGTTTTTGCCAAAATCCCGAGACATACAAGTCAAAATGCCATCACCGAAGGGGATTTGAAATGCATTTTGACTCGTAACTGTGAGGGTACTGAACAGTTACATTTTGAAAAAAATATACTTCGCAGCCTTTTTACGTTGCAGTGCATATCAATAATGGTTCGGTGGACTAATTTTGATCATCATAAAAGAGAAAATGTCAAAAATATATTTAGCAATTCCAAATTGTATCCAACGACAAATACAAGTGTCTTGGAAAACCTCCCGTCAGACACCCACCCCTTACAAAAATAGCCAACACCCAGCCCGGAGGGAGATACATAAGGGAAGGGACAGCATTTTGTGCGCGGTTAAAGCGAGTTTTAAGATCCTGTGCTTACGTAGACTTTCGCGAGTGCCAGCTGGCACTCGTGAATCATAGTCGGAGTTAGCACATAGCTTAAAATCGCTTTGCGCACTGCTGTCCCTTCCCTTATGTATCTCCCTCCGGGCGTCCCCCTTCAGGCTATTTTTCCCAATTTTAAAAGCGCACCGCCCTTCGAACTTCCTCCACAGACGTTACTTCTGCAGTTAACTCGGCCCAGGCACCCTTACGGCACACAGAAGGTTCTGCTTAGTGCTGCTCCATTCCTGACCTGACACGGTTCACAGATTCCTGTTGCGTAAGACCCAGACGTCAACGCCACTTACAGAAGGCAGCTCTGCAAAGAAAAGCCCTCAGTTTGGTATCACCCCTGCTGTAGCGGATTGCAGGTACAGGGCACCGCTAACTCCCCGGCTGCGCAGGATTCAGTATATCGTGTTTTTTTTTATTTGTCAATCTGAATCCTGATATTTACATGATATTTACTTGTGAGAGTGGAAAAAATGGGCTATAATAATAACCAGATGATTGTGAAAAAATTTGTAACCGGGGCAGTGAAAGACCGGATGCAAAAATCTGAAAAGAAGGACGGAAAAAGGTATGAAGAGAATAGGTTTACTGACAAGCGGCGGCGACTGCCAGGCTCTGAACGCGACCATGCGAGGCGTAGTAAAAGGACTTTCCCACAATATTGATGATCTGGAGGTCTATGGATTCATGAACGGATACAAGGGTCTGATCTACGGAGATTATCGAATGCTGACAGCAAAAGATTTTTCCGGTATTCTGACCCGTGGCGGTACGATCCTCGGTACCTCCCGTCAGCCATTCAAACTGATGCGTACACCGGATGATAACGGACTGGACAAAGTAGAAGCGATGAAACAGAACTATCATAAACTGAATCTGGATTGTCTGGTGATTCTTGGCGGTAACGGAACTCAGAAGACTGCAAACCTGTTAAGAGAAGAAGGTCTGAACATTATTCATCTGCCGAAAACCATCGATAATGATATCTGGGGTACAGACATGACCTTCGGTTTCTACAGCGCAGTGAATATTGCAACAGAAGCCATCGACTGCATCCATACAACCGCATCCTCCCACAATCGTGTATTTATCGTGGAAGTTATGGGACATAAAGTAGGCTGGCTGACCCTGTACGCAGGAATCGCCAGCGGCGCAGACGTTATCCTGATTCCGGAGATTCCATATGATATTGATAAAGTAGTGGGAGCCATCGAGAGAAGAAAGAGAAACGGAAGCGGATTTACGATTCTGGCAGTAGCAGAAGGTGCGATTTCCAAAGAAGATGCACAACTTGGTAAAAAAGAACTGAAAAAGAAAATGGAAGAAGACAGAAAACTTTACCCATCTGTTTCCTATAAAGTGGCAAAAGAGATCGAAGACCGTACCGGTATGGAGATCCGCGTAACGGTTCCGGGACATACCCAGAGAGGTGGAAGCCCGTGTCCGTACGACCGTGTACTGTCTACCAGACTTGGATCTGCAGCAGCAAAACTGATCCTGAACGATGAGTATGGTTACATGGTAGGTCTGATCAACGGAAAGACAAAAAAAGTTCCGTTGGAAGAGTGTGCAGGAAAACTGAAGGTGGTAACACCGGATGCACAGGAGATCAAAGATGCCAAAAGAATCGGTATCAGTTTCGGTGACTGATACCGAAAAAGTACAGCTGTGAAATTATGGAACAGTTATAAAAAGTAATGTAACAGAGGGAGAAGGGCTGGTCTTTGTGACAGCCCTATCTCTTTGTTGCATTTTGGCTTGTGTGTCTCGGGAGTTTGTCATATTCATATAAAAACACCTCGAGAGACAGTGGCTACTGAACAGTTACAATTTATGACAGATTGAGGAGAGGCAGAGAAATATGAGCTATACCGCTCTATATCGTAAGTTCCGTCCTGACACCTTCGAGGATGTCAAAGGACAGGATCATATCGTAACAACTTTAAAAAATCAGATTCGTGCGGACCGTATCGGTCACGCATTTTTGTTCTGTGGAACCCGTGGAACCGGTAAAACGACCGTGGCAAAGATCCTTGCAAAAGCGGTCAACTGTGAGCAACCGGTGGACGGCAGTCCATGTAACGAGTGCCCGACCTGTAGGGCGATACAGGCGGGAACATCCATGAATGTGATCGAGATCGATGCGGCATCTAACAACGGTGTCGACAACATCCGTGAGATCCGGGAGGAGGTTACCTACCGTCCCACACAGGGAAAATACAAGGTGTATATCATTGATGAGGTGCATATGCTGTCAGCAGGTGCATTTAACGCACTGTTAAAAACTCTGGAAGAACCACCGTCCTATGTGATCTTTATTCTGGCAACCACCGAATCCCACAAGATTCCGGTGACGATCCAGTCCAGATGTCAGAGGTATGATTTTCACCGTATTTCCATTGATACGATCGCCGGACGGCTGCGGGAACTGATGGAGAAAGAACAGATTCCGGTGGAAGAGAAAGCACTTCGCTATGTGGCGAAAGCAGGAGACGGTTCCATGCGAGACGCACTGAGTCTTCTGGATCAGTGCATCGCCTTCTATCTGGGACAGGAACTGACCTTTGACAAGGTGCTGGAAGTGCTGGGAACCGTAGATACGGAAGTGTTCAGCAAATTGCTTCGCAAAGTGCTGGAGCAGGATGTCACCAGCTGCATCCATATTCTGGAAGATCTTCTGGTCAATGGAAAAGAACTGGGACAGTTTGTCAATGATTTTACCTGGTATCTGCGAAATCTCCTGCTGATCAAGACATCGGAAGATGCGGAAGAAGTTCTGGATGTATCTTCGGAAAATCTGAAAGCGCTGCAGGAAGAAAGTCAGCTGATCGATACCGATACGCTGATGCGCTATATCCGCGTGTTATCTGAACTTTCCAACAACCTGCGAAATGCCACACAGAAACGTGTGCTGGTGGAAGTGGGATTGATTAAATTATGTAAACCTGCAATGGAAACAAACCTGGATTCCGTACTGGACCGGCTCCGGGTGCTGGAAGAGCAGATGGAAAAGGGAATTCCGATGGCGGCAGTTCAGTCTTTGCCGGGTTATGCGGGAATGAACGACGGTATCCCGGTACAGCCAACCCAGGCAGCACCATCTGCACCGGAGAAGAAACCGGAAAAAGCAGCGCCGGAGGATCTGCAGCGGATCAAGGAAAACTGGAAAAATATCGTGATGCAGACACAGGGGATGTTCAAGACATTTTTAACAACCGCTGTGCCGAAATATAATGGAAATACCGGGGAGAATAAATTATATGTGGAATTCTCCAACGACCTGGCGCAGACCTGTGTAGATGATCCGGATAAAAAACAGCTGCTGGAAGATCTGATTTTACAGATGACGGGAAAAACCGTGGAAGTGGAGATGCTTTTAAAGAAAACAAATATGCATCAGGACTTGGCAGAAATCTCAGTTGATGATATATTAAAACAGACGGTTCACATGAATATCGTGGTAGAAGAAGAACCGGAAGACGAGTAAAAGATGCAAAAATATGATTTAAGAGAAAACAGGAGGAACCAATCGTGGCAAAACGTGGTGGCTTTCCAGGCGGCATGGGTATGCCTGGTAATATGAATAATCTGATGAAACAGGCGCAGAAGATGCAGAAACAGATGGAAGAGAATCAGAAAGCGCTGGAAGAGAAAGAATTTACGGCAGCAGCAGGCGGCGGAGCCGTAGAAGTGACCGTAAGCGGTAAAAAAGAAGTGACCAAAGTCAAACTGGCAGAAGAAGTTGTAGATCCGGATGACGTAGAGATGTTAGAGGATCTGATCATGGCAGCTACCAACGAAGCACTTCGCAAGATGGAAGCTGAGACACAGGCTGTGATGTCCAAACTGACCGGTGGTCTGGGTGGAGGATTCCCGTTCTAAGATGGAATACTACAGCAGTCATATCAGCAAATTAATCGAGCAGCTGTCAAGACTTCCGGGTATCGGCGCAAAATCAGCCCAGCGCCTGGCGTTTCACATCATCAATATGCCCCAGGATCAGGTAGAACAGCTTGCGGGTGCGATGACCAGCGCGAGATCGAATGTCAGATACTGCAAAGAATGCTTTACTCTGACTGATCAGGAACTGTGTCCGATCTGTGCCAATCCGAAGCGAAACCATAAACAGATCATGGTTGTGGAAAATACAAGAGATCTGGCAGCTTATGAAAAAACCGGCAAGTACGAGGGCGTGTACCATGTCCTTCACGGAGCTATTTCCCCGATGCTGGGGATCGGTCCGGGAGATATCCGGTTAAAAGAGCTGATGCTGCGTCTGCAAAAAGATGTGGATGAAGTGATCATTGCCACCAATTCCAGTCTGGAAGGGGAGACGACAGCCATGTATATCAGCAAACTGATCAAACCTACCGGTATCAAAGTGAGCCGTATCGCAAGCGGTGTTCCGGTCGGCGGTGATCTGGAGTACATCGATGAAGTAACACTACTGCGTGCACTGGAAGGACGCGTAGAATTATAAGGAAAAAACGATGGCAAAGAAGAAAGCAACTTCTATGGATGTGGCCCGGGAAGCAGGAGTTTCCCAGGCCACTGTTTCTATGATACTAAATAAAAAATATAACGTATCTTTCTCCAAAGAGACGATCCGTCAGGTGACAGAGGCGGCAGAAAAGCTGGATTATCACCTGCCAAAACAGCGGATCCGCCGGTCGGCAAAGAGCAGAAAACTTCTGGTTGTGTTCTGCCCGACACTGACAAACCCTTATTATGTCATGCTGCTGCAGGGCATCGAAGCCATGGCAAAAGAATACGGGTACGGCGTGTTTGTCTGCAACACCCAGAGAGATCTGAAGATCGAGGAAAATTATCTGCGGATGATGCGGGAAGTGCAGCCGCTGGGAATCATCTATGCCTGTAACCCAAGTTTCAGCCGCCAGGTGGCAGAACTGTCCGGAGAGATCCCGGTGGTTGTGATCAGCAACCGTGACGATGAATTTTCAATTGATGCGGTGGCCCTGAACAATCAGAAACCGGGGATCCTGATGGCGCGTCATCTACTTGAACTGGGGCATCGGGATGTGGCATTTATCGCGCCGCCGCTGACGGCGAGACAGCACCAGCGGCAGAAACGTGTGGGTGGTTTCCTGATGGAATTTGAAAAAGCGGGACTTTCAGACCATGTGCTGGTGCGCTCTGCGGCAGACAGCAAAGATACGGAGATCCCGAATATTGAGTCAGAGTACCGGATGGGATATGATCTGACCGTGGAACTGCTTCGGGAAGGACAGCCGGTTACAGCGATCGCAGCACTGAATGATATGATGGCATTTGGTGCGATGGATGCCCTTCTTGAGCGTCAGTACCGGATCCCGGGAGATATCTCGGTGGTGGGGTGTGACAACACTTTGTTTTCCAGGTTCCATACCATTGGACTCACAACAGTGGAACATTTCGTGGATCAGAAAGGGCGGGATGCCTGTGATATCATCCTTCGAAAGATCGAATCGCAGAAGAGTTACCGCAAGGGAGACGAACCTACCAGTATTTACCATATCGAGTATGAACCGCGTCTGATCGTCCGCGGAAGCACCGGATATGCGCCGGATGAAAGCAACCATGAAAAAAAGAAAAAATAAATGGTTTCTGTGGAAATATTAATAATAAAATAGATGAGAAAACAGCGAAAATAAAGGAAAAAACCTGAATAAACGATGAAAAACACAGCATACATTAATTAATAACAGTCAATTATTAATAAAAAATACGATTTATAAATACGCAAGCCTGTTGACCACAAAAACAAATCTGCTATACTGAGGGCAGTAAAGAAAAAACACCGTAACTGTGAAGGTACTGAACAGTTACAAAACACCGAAAATAACCGGGCAGATTTCAGGAAAAACAGGAGGACAAAACAATGAGATTTTTCATCGACACCGCGAAAGTAGAAGACATCAAAAAAGCAAATGACATGGGCGTGATCTGTGGCGTTACCACAAACCCTTCCCTGATCGCAAAAGAGGGAAGAGACTTTAAAGAGGTCATCAAAGAGATCACTGCTATTGTAGACGGACCGATCAGCGGTGAAGTAAAAGCGACTACCGTAGACGCAGAAGGCATGATCGCGGAAGGAAGAGAGATAGCAGCGATCCATCCGAACATGGTTGTAAAGATCCCTATGACAGTAGAAGGTCTGAAAGCCTGCAAAGTGCTGACCGCAGAAGGCATTAAAACAAACGTAACACTGATCTTTACTGCAAACCAGGCACTGCTGGCTGCAAGAGCCGGTGCAACCTACGTTTCTCCGTTCCTGGGAAGACTGGATGATATTTCCACAAGAGGTGTGGATCTGATCCGCGAGATTGCTGAGATCTTCGATGTTGCCGGTCTGGATACACAGATCATCGCAGCAAGCGTAAGAAATCCGATCCACGTAACAGATTGTGCGCTGGCAGGTGCTGATATCGCAACGGTTCCATATGCAGTAATCGAACAGATGATAAAACATCCGCTGACCGATGCCGGAATCAAAAAATTCCAGGATGATTACAAGGCAGTATTCGGCGAGTAGGGGCTGAGAAGAAGCACGAGCATAAAAAAGTATAGAGTCTTGCAATATTTTTGAAAATATGGCATACTAGAGCGGGTTTGAAAAAGGCTTTCTGCAAAATCTCCCACAAAGTGGGGCTTGCAGATTGCGGGAATGATTTTTCAGACACGCTCTAAGACGACGAATGAGCAATCATGTGTAACTGTGAAGAAAATGAACAGTTACAGTAATTCTAAGCAGTGTACGGAAAGGAGTACAGAATGAACAAACTGGAGCTTCAGAAAGTAGCAAATGAAGTCCGCAAAGGAATCATAACCTCAGTTCATGCTGCAAAAGCAGGACATCCGGGCGGATCTTTATCAGCAGCAGATATTTTCACATACTTGTATTTTGAAGAGATGAATGTGGATCCGAAAGATCCGAAAAAAGCAGATCGTGACCGCTTTGTACTGTCCAAAGGACATACAGCGCCAGGTCTTTACAGCGCACTTGCACTGAAGGGATATTTCCCGGTAGACGATCTGGAAACCTTACGTCATCTTGGATCTTACCTGCAGGGACATCCGGATATGAAACATATCCCGGGCGTAGATATGTCCAGCGGTTCTCTGGGTCAGGGAATCTCTGCAGCGGTGGGTATGGCGATCGCAGGCAAGATGGACAATGCCGATTATCGTGTATACACGCTGTTAGGTGACGGTGAGATTCAGGAAGGACAGGTATGGGAAGCTTCCATGATGGCAGGGTTCCGCAAACTGGATAACCTGGTAGTGATCGTAGATAACAACAATCTGCAGATCGACGGAGCAATTGATGAAGTTTGTTCTCCATATCCGATTGATAAAAAATTCGAAGCATTTAACTTCCATGTGATCAATATCGACGGCAATGATTTTGATCAGATCGATGCAGCATTCAAAGAAGCAAAAGCAACCAAAGGAATGCCGACAGCAATCATCGCACACACTGTAAAAGGAAAAGGCGTATCCTTCATGGAAAATCAGGTAGGCTGGCATGGAACAGCTCCGAACGACGAGCAGTATGCAGTAGCAATGGAAGAACTGGAAAAGGCAGGTGAAGCATTATGTCAGAAGTAAAGAAAATTGCAACCAGAGAAAGTTATGGTAACGCCCTGGTAGAACTGGGAAAAGAGCATGAAAACCTGGTAGTTCTGGATGCAGACCTGGCAGCTGCCACCAAAACCGGTATGTTTAAGAAAGTATTTCCGGAACGCCACATCGACTGCGGTATCGCTGAGTGTAACATGATCGGTATCGCAGCAGGTCTTTCTACCGCAGGAAAAGTTCCGTTTGCAAGTTCTTTCGCAATGTTTGCGGCAGGCCGTGCTTTTGAACAGGTAAGAAACTCTGTAGGATATCCGCACCTGAACGTAAAGATCGGTGCAACACACGCCGGTATCTCCGTAGGAGAAGACGGTGCCACACATCAGTGTAACGAAGATATCGCCCTGATGCGCACGATCCCGGGTATGGTTGTCATCAATCCGTCCGATGATGTGGAAGCAAGAGCGGCTGTAAAAGCAGCATACGAATATCAGGGACCGGTATACCTGCGCTTTGGTCGTCTGGCAGTGCCGGTGATCAATGACCGCCCGGACTACAAGTTCGAGATCGGTAAAGGTGTAACTTTAAGAGAAGGCAAAGATGTGGCGATCATCGCCACCGGCCTGTGCGTAAACTCTGCACTGGAAGCAGCTGAAAAACTGGCAGCTGACGGTATTCAGGCAAAAGTTGAGAACATTCATACCATCAAACCACTGGATGAGGAACTGGTCGTTGCAGCGGCAAAAGAATGCGGTAAAGTAGTTACTGTAGAAGAACATTCCGTAATCGGCGGTCTGGGAAGCGCAGTCTGCGACGTACTGTGTGAGAAAGCTCCGACTCCGGTACTGAAGATCGGTGTGCAGGATGTATTTGGCGAGTCCGGCCCTGCAGTAAAACTTCTGGAAAAATACAAACTGGATGGCCAGGGTGTATACGAGCAGGTCAAAGCATATATGTAATTATTTAAAAAAATAAATGTACAGAACTTTACAGTAAGAGAACACTTACGGTATAATAAAACAGGGAATGGAGAGAAAGTTTCTCCATTCCCTGTTTTATAAAGTTGAAAAAGATGTCTGTATAAAAAACTGTACAGCAGGAAAATATAGGAGATCAGAAAAATGCCAGAAAAAATGTCAGCAAACCGGGCAAGAGATTCACGGGAGACGGTCAGAAGAAAACGGAGAGAACGCACAAAAGAGAATCTGGAATTCTATGAGTGTATTCGTGATATCGTCAGTCATCCGGCTGTTCTGGAAATGAAAAAGTACTATCAGCACTGCGATACCGACTGTTATGATCACTGTCTGGATGTGGCATACAATAATTATAAAATCTGCAAAAAACTGGGTCTGGATGCCCGCTCGGCGGCGAGAGGCGGCATGCTCCACGATCTGTTTTTGTATGACTGGAGAGAACACAGCAAAGAGACGGGAGACCGGCTGCACGCCATCACCCATCCGATCACTGCCTATCGAAATGCCTGCAAATATTTTCATCTGAACAAGGTGGAAAAAGAAGTAATTACCAAGCATATGTGGCCGGTATCCGTGATTCCGCCAAGATACCCGGAAACGTATGTGATCTGCCTGACAGACAAATACTGTGGTTCCCGGGAAATCATGGATCATTATGCAAAAGTATTACAGAACAAATACTGGGGCAAACCATTTGCGTGGTTTTTAAAACGAATCTTTGAGAAGGTGCCGCGCTCAGACCTGCTTCAGGAGATGCTGCCGGAACTGGTTTCGATGGAGAGGGCAGCCAGCCTAGATTCCTCCTTTGCCCAGCAAAGATCTCGTCGTTCTTCCCGATGGAACCATCCGTCAGGAAGAAGGCCGCGTCGTTCATAGACAGGTGAAAAGGTATGAAGGATTCCATCGGTGATAGTATCTGCCATCTGCACGACAAAAGAAAGACGTGTGGTCTGTAAGAGAAAATGTTCAAAAGAACCGGAAGCGTTAAGAATTCCGGTAATATGGAGATCGCCAACCGCCGGGAGACTTTTGTGTACTCCGGATCCGGGATGAATCGGGCCGATACCGGCGGTGATATACCCGATATGTTTTTGAGAGCCGAGAGAGGCATCCACTGCGAGAATCAGCGCAGATGGATGTCTTTTTTTGATGTCTGCAAGTACGGATTCGAGATTCAGCGCATGAACCGGCGTATCCAGTGTTCCGTAAATATGGATATTTTTCCAGCGATGTCTGGAAAGCTGCTGACCGATCAGAGGACCAAGACTGTCGCCTGTGATCCGGTCACTTCCGATGCAAAGAATGATAATTTCTTTCCAGGGCCGGTCAATCTGTCCGATGCATTTTTTCAGCACATGAGCCAGTTCAGTGCTGGCGGTGCGTTTCTTTTCTCTGATATAATATGAAACTTCTCTGCGCATTCAGCTCACGCGTCCTTTCTTTGGGGATCCTAGTACAGCGAATATTAAGTAACCGCCATATTGACTTGTCTGATTTTCCATCTGCTGCGTTGTCGTCAATCGTCGTAGCCACCGCTACGCCTCATTCCTCCGCCTTGCAGATGAAGAAATCATCCTGCGTCAATATAGCAGATACTTAATTTTCGCTGTACTAGGGTATGCAGTAACCGGGAGAGTACAGAACAGTTACGGAATTTACCTATATTGTACCCGTGGCGATGAAAAAATATGCCCGTACGTTTTCCAAACAGAAAAGAAATCGCAGAAAATGTCGATAAAAAATCTGTATCTTCCTGCACAAAGCGGCAAAATCCGCATGGAAAACGGCGTATACTGTGGGCTAAAAGGGGTGAAGAGTATGATCGAAGTCATCTATAAAGAAGAAACCGATACTACAAAAGAAACTGCAGAGTACGTGAAGCTGCCAAATAACGTAAGACAAATCGGAGAAATCAAAGGGAAGAAAAAAATATATATGGAAGACTATGTCTACACCTTTTTGAAAAAGATCGCAAGAAATCCTCACGGAGACGAGGTGGCGGCGATTTTGTTTGGTTCCTGTCACTGGACCGGGCAGGGCGATTATATTTTTATCCGGAGCGCCCTGCAGATCCGGGATCTGGAGCTTTCGCCGGAACATATCCGTTTTGACGATAAAGTATGGGGACAGGTGTATGAAGACAGTAAAAAATATTTTCCGGAGCAGGAAATTGTCGGGTGGTTTGCCGGGTTTCCGGGATTTAATATGGAAATTACCGAAGAAATCCGTAAGACACATCTGGATCATTTTGCCGGCAATGACAAAGTGTTGTTTCTGATGGAGCCGGGTGAGATGGAAGAGGCGTTTTATGTCTATGAGAATAATCAGCTGGTACGTGTGCCGGGACATTTTATTTATTATGAAAAAAATGATCCGATGCAGGCGTATATGATCGATATGAGTGAGAATAAATCCATCGAGGAGACAGAACATGTACCGGACCGTGCTGTGATCGATTTCAGGAGGACGGTGAGAGGAAAGAAAAAAGAGACGACGGAGTCAGAGAAGAGTGAAAAAGCGAAAAAACATTCTGCGCGAAATCGTTGGCTTGCCGGGGCGTGCTGTGCGGCGGCGATGCTTGCGGTAGGTCTGCCTTATCTGAGACAGTATCAGAATGTTGAGGAAGTGGTACAGACAGAAGGACAGAGTGTTGCAGTGACCAGTGAGGCACAGAAAGCTGCTGAAGAACCACTGCTTTCTCCGATGGCAACTGAAGAGCCGGAAGAGAGTCTGGCACCGGTTCCGACACAGGATACCACCCAGGAGAGTCTGAATCCACAGGCGAACGGGGAAACATCGGAAGAAGTCAGTATACCGCCCACCCAGGAACCCATGCAGCAGGAAGAAAAAAAGGAAGAACAGCAGACAACAGCTGATATTAAGACTATCACATATACGATTCAGAGAGGGGACACCCTCACAAGTATCTGTCAGAAACAATATGGGACGATCAGCCGGATCAATGAAATCTGTCAGTTGAACGGAATTTCTCCGGAAGATATTATTTATGCAGGCGGAAAACTTTTGTTGCCGGAATCATAAGCGGTGCTTTGAGCAGAAATAGAAATTGCCGAAGGGAAGACAATGTGCTATGATAAAAAACAGTAAAAAAGGAACAAATAAGGGGTAATTATGAAGATTTTGCAGAAGATAAAAGAATGGAAGCTGAATCGACCTGAATCTCAATGGAGCAAAAAGAAACTTGCGATTGCGGGTGCCGCACTTGTAGTGGCTGTCGGTCTTGTCATTGGAGGTAAGATTCTGGTGGATCACTGGCAGTTTAAAAATTACAAGGTGATCACGAGAACAGAGCTGGAAGACACGACAACGACAGCGGAATATGCAGAATTTGGTGATTATATATTAAAATACGGCGGTGACGGTGTGACACTTCTGAATGCCCAGGGAGAAGAAGTGTGGAATGAACCGCAGACCATGGAGAATCCGGTAGTAGCCATGCGTGGTGAGTATTGCGTAGTTTATGATAAGAAAGGAACGGATATTGGGGTTTACAATTTCAGTGGAAGAGTTACTGATATACAGACAAAACTCCCGGTAGAGAAAGTGTGCATCAACCCGCAGGGGATCACAGGTGTGGTTCTGGCAGATGGAGAGATAACCTGGATCCATGTCTATGACCAGAAGGGAGAGGAACTGGTAACTGCCAAAACCAGTGTAGACAATCCGGGATACCCGGTGGATCTCTCGCTTTCGGATAACGGGCAGCTGATGGCAGTTTCGTATCTTTGTGTCAAAGATAATCAGCCGGCAAGCTTTATGGCGTTTTACAATTTTGGCAATACGGGACAAAATCAGATGGACAATCAGGTCAGTGGATATAATTACGTGGGAACACTGATTCCACAGGTGAATTATCTGAGTGATTCTCAGACATTGGCATTTTCGGATAATGGTTTCCTGACATACAGTGGAAAACAGATTCCGGAAGAGAGTAACCGGATTACACTGGACGATGATATCCTGAGTGTCTTTCACGATGATCAGTATGTTGGAATGGCCTATAAGACCGGGAAAGAAAAGAAGTCGTATGAAATCGTGCTTTATACGATCGGAGGAACCCAAAAGGCGAAGTTTACGGTAGATTTCGCATTTGACCATGTTGCACTCAGCAAGGAACAGATTTTTGTATACAATGAAAAAGAAGTGGGTATCTATACATTACAGGGAAACTGCCGATATCAGGGAACGATAAAAGAAGGAAATGTAGAAAATATTTTTCGGATCTCGGGAAACCGTTATATGGTGATTCTTGACAGCGGAACGGAAACCATTCGATTACAATAAACAGGAGAGAAAACATGAGTTGGCTGACATTTGTATTACTTGCGCTGGTACTGATCTTTGCGGTTCAGGGATTCCGAAAAGGGATGCTCCGCATGGCAATATCAATGGTATTCTTTTTAATGGTTCTTGGTGTTACGTCCTGGCTGAATCCGTATATCAGTGATTTTGTTCGTGAAAAGACCACCTGGCAGATCAGTATCGAAGAAAAATGTAATGAAGTACTGCTGGAGCAGCTGGAAGGCAGAGATGATCTGCAGAGCATCACAGGACAGGTATCTTATATAGAAGAACTGCCGCTTCCGCAGACAGTAAAAGACAAATTGATGGAAAATAATAATACAGAGATCTATAAGCGGCTGGCGGTAGAAAGCTTTGCGGATTATCTGGGGAAATATCTTTCTTATGGGATTATTAATGGCATCTGTTTTTTGATTTCGTTTGCGATTGCCACAATATTGATGTATATGATCCTGTATGCGGTTGATATTCTGACGGCATTGCCGGTGATCGGTACACTGAATCGAATCGGAGGTATCTGTATCGGATGTATACAGGGACTGATCTGGATCTGGGTGATTTTCCTGATCATAACAATTATATGTGATACTCCGGCAGGAATTTACCTTCAGGGACAGATCCGGTCGGATCCGATCCTGACATGGATCTATGATAATAATATGTTGATGAAGATCGTATTACAGATCTTTGGATAAAAACAGTGTCTGCTTATGCGGACACTGTTTTTATCTTTTTATAAACATCAGGAAGCTGTCCGAAATGTAATGATTAACACGAATAAATAAATTACAAGAAAAATAGTAAAAACTTATTGACAAATCCAGGCAGCGGTGATATCCTATCAGAGTTGCGTCTGAGAGATCTCACAGAGATCACAAAGCTGTCAAAAAGAAATAAAAAAAGTTCTTGACAACAGCCGGTTGGATGTGATAAGATATCAAAGTTGCTGCA
>ERZ839489.379-NODE-379-length-47486-cov-121.741161_pt1 | contig 47486 bp, 31 predicted proteins | sample MGYA00519938_ERZ839489 | MGnify/ENA primary metagenome ERZ839489 (study PRJEB31850, sample SAMEA3708846) | human gut metagenome | biome: human gut; feature: human-associated habitat; material: faeces | place: China | collected 2014 ...
TTTCAATTTTTATAGGCTTTGCCAAGTGAGCATTCATTCCTGCTGCCAGACACTTTTCTTTATCTTCTCTGAATGCATTTGCTGTCATGGCAATAATCGGGATCGTCTCAGCATCTGGATGTTTCAGTAACCGAATTGTTTTTGCCGCAGTAATCCCATCCATTACAGGCATCATGATATCCATCAGAATTGCGTCAAAATAACCTTCCGGTTTCTCCTGGAACATTCTGACCGCCTGCAATCCATCTCTTGCAACTGTCAGATTTGCACCTTCATCAGACAACAGCGTTTCCGCAATTTCTGCATTCAGTTCATTATCCTCCACCAGCAATAAGTTTAATCCGCTGATATCCATCTGTGCCGCTGTTTTCTTTACTGTATCTGGTGCGGGAGCAAGTTTAAACGGAATCCTGATGATAAAGGTTGAGCCAATGCCTTCTTCGCTTTTAACTTCAATAGTTCCACCCATCTTTTCAATCAGACCTTTTACAATCGCCATTCCCAATCCAATTCCCTGCTGTGTACTTCTTGCATCCTCTCTTTCCTGCGAAAACGGCTCAAATATATGCTCCTGGTATTCCCTGCTCATACCAATGCCAGTATCAGTTATGGTCCACTCATATGTCGTAATTCCGTCAACAGCTTCTGTATAATCTGATACAGTTCTTATCTTGCCGCCAATTCGGTTATACTTAATACAATTTCCATAAATATTAAGAAATATCTGTCTTAAATGCAACGGACTTCCATAAATAAAAGGATATCGAAGCCCTTCTTTTTTTGAACAGAACTGCATCTGGATTCCTCTGTCTTTTGCCCGCTGTTCTATGATAGTCAGAACATCCTGGCTTAATTCCTCAAAGTTGATGATTTCCTGCGTCAGAGGTACATTTCCATCTTCAATCTTGCTCATCTGAAGGATATCGTTAATAAGAGACAATAGATAATCTGCAGCTACCTGCATTTTTCTGAAATTTTCCAGGACCAATTCCCCGTCATCAAAATGTTGCTCAGCAATCTTCAGCAATCCGATAATTCCATTCAGCGGGGTTCTCATATCGTGAGACATCCTGGAGAGAAAATCAGACTTGCTTTTATTTGCTTTCTTTTCACTTTCCAAGGCAATTGATTTGTGCATGAAGTCATTTTTATCCAGCATGAGATTCCAATGTTCAATGGTTCCGTCTTCCTTTATTACTTTCTGTCCGCGATCTTCGATGTATTTGTATGTACCATTCTTACAGCGTATCCGGTAAATAGTAGCATAATGATCGGAATGAGTATATTGATTTAATGCATCTGCAAGTCCGACCTTCACGTCATCTGGATGAACAAGGCCGATAATATTACCGCCAGAAGCGTCCAACAGTTCCTTTGGTGTTGCGTAACCGAGCATATTTGCAAATTGTTCTGAAACATATTTGAAAGAGTATTCCGGGTCATCATTACTGATTTTGACGCCGCCAGGGATGGATACGGTAAACAACTCCAACTGACTTTGCAGTTTCTTTGTCAATTCCTCGATCATAGCCGTATGCTTTTTCTCTTCTTCCAGAAGCTTCGCATACTCTCTGTTTGATTTTTCCAGTGCCCGCTCTTTTTCCTCTAAGCGATAATGTTCTGTACGGTCAAGAACATAATTAACTGCAATGACATCTCCAGTTTTCTCTTCACGGTACAGAGCCATGTGATCTTCTGCAAGCATGGGCTCAAAAGTAGCAGTCCTGGTCCAGTATCGGAACGATATATGACGTTCGCCATTTTCAAACCGATTTAATAATCGTTCTCTGTCAAACTCGTGCAGAAAATCTTTAAGCCCTTCCTCAGGTATGGTCAATGCCCATGCATCTACCAGACTCTGTAAGCTTGAATTTTCCGGCAAACCTAATTGTTCATTCAGATTATATTTTTTTCCATTAACTACCTGATACATGGAACCACGTACAATACTCTTTGTGAGATTGATCACGCAGTATCCATCGGCAATAGCAAATACCGACTCTTCCAAAAAACGATTATTAATAATATCCTGACTCATGTTTATTTATCTCCCTGTAAATTCTCTGATACAGATTATATCCTTATCCAAATATATCCGTCAACAAAGAGTTTTTACATTGTAGAATGGAAATTTACACGCTCATCGGTAGTATATGTAGGTGAAAAAACAGGAACATTTCATGATTTTTCAGCTATATGGCAAGCCAGGAAGTCGGGAGAATAGCAATTCAGTAAATGTACTGAAAAAGAGTGGGGTGAGTGGAGATAGTTGACAATATGAGGATGTCCTTGCTGTTCAGCTATACATTTCCCACTACCTGGGCATGTTCAGGACTTTCACCTGCGAGAGCGCGAGAGTCTTAGTTGCAGTTAATGCTTAGCTCAGCTGTGCGTTACCAGCGGGTGTCTGCTTTCCTGTATGCCTATCCCGTTTTCGTCCCCTTTGCAAACCTCCCCCATGCCAACGCACAGAACCCTGGCTCCTCACATAGAAAATCAGACACCCTTTTGCTGGCGCCTTTAGCACAGATGAGATCCGGCACCTACGTAGACTTTCACGAGGGTCCGCCGACCCTCGTGAACTTAGTCGTAGTTGGTGACTAGCTCAGCTGTGCGTTACCAGCGGGTGTCTGATTTTCTATGTGAGGAGCCAGGGTTCGTCCGTTCGTCCGTTCGCCCATTTACTCCCCCACAACCTTAATATTCCTGACCGCCCCAAAGCTCTCCGGCGGCCTCCGATCTGTGAGAATCACCAGTTACCTGTTTTCTGTATCTGTCTCCAGAATGATCTTACGGATCGGAAGAATACTTCCCGGTGATACCGACAGCTCGTCCACGCCCATTGCCAGAAATTCTTTTGTCAGGCTGGTGTCCGCTCCCAGTTCACCGCAGATACCTGCCCAGATACCTGCTTTGTGTGCATTTTCCACCGTCATACGGATCATGGAAAGCACTGCCGGATGATGGGCATCGTAAAACTTATCCAGCTTCGGATTCTGCCGGTCGGTTGCCAGCGTGTACTGGGTCAGATCGTTGGTTCCGATACTGAAGAAATCCACTTCTTTTGCCAGTTCCCCGCTCATCATAACCGCTGCAGGAGTCTCGATCATGATACCCTGCTGCGGATTGCCGAATTCCAGCTGCTCTGCGGTCAGTTCTGCCTTCACTTCTTCCACGATCTCCTTGATCCTTCTCACTTCCCACAGGCTTGTGATCATCGGATACATGATTGCCAGATTGCCGTAGGCGCTCGCACGGAACAGCGCACGAAGCTGTGTTTTGAAGATTTCCGGACGGGTCAGGCAGATCCGGATCGCACGATAACCCAGTGCCGGATTCTCCTCTTTATCCATCTCGAAATATTCACACTGCTTGTCTGCCCCGATATCCAGTGTACGGATGATCACCCGTTTTCCCGCCATCGTCTCCACTGCCGTCTTATAGATACTGAACTGTTCTTCCTCGGTCGGATACCGGTCTTTTTCCAGATAAATAAATTCACTCCGGAACAGCCCGATTCCGCCGGCATCATTCTGTATTACAGTTGCAAGATCTTTAATATTTCCTATATTAGCATACAGCATGATCTTCTTTCCGTCCCGCGTAACATTTTCTTTTCCCTTCAAAAGCTGCAGCAGTTCTTTCTTCTCCAGCTCTTCCTGCCGGCGTTTCTTCATCTCTTCCAGTGTCTGCGCATCCGGCTCCACATAGATCTTTCCATTCAGTCCGTCTACCACCGCCAGTTTTCCGTCAACCGTATCGTCAAGCGGCAGTTCTTCCGTTCCGATCAGCGCCGGGATCGCCATGGTTCTTGCGAGGATCGCGGTATGGGAATTCACCGAACCGTGAACCGTGACAAAAGAAAGCACCATATCTTTTTCCAGCTGTACCGTCTCTGACGGAGCCAGATCATCCGCAACGATGATCGCCGGTTCATCCGTGACCACCTTTCCTTTCTGTCCGCCATTTAATATCGAAAGCACTCGTTCGGAGATATCTTTCACATCCGCCGCACGTTCTCTCATATAATCGTCATCCATCGCCCGGAACATCTGTGCAAAATTATCGCCGGTCACAGCTACTGCATACTCCGCGTTGACCTTCTGCGTCTCGATGATATTTTCCACAGATTCGTTGTAATCCCCGTCATCCAGCATCATCTGGTGGATCTCAAAGATCGCCGCATTTGCTTCGCCCACTTCTTTTAACGCTTTCTGATACAGTTCCTGAAGCTGTTCTATGGCAGCTGCCTTGGCTGCCTCATAACGTGCCAGTTCTCCTTGGGTATCTTCTGTCCGCACGCGCTTTACCTGCTGCTCATTTTTCCTGTATACACTGATCTTTCCGATGGCGATACCGCCAAATACACTCTTTCCACTATATACCTGCATCCTGTGCTCCCTCTCTTACTTTCTGTATCGGTGACTAGAGCGTGTTTGAAAAAGGCTTTCTGCAAGATGTGCGTCACAGTTTGTGGGAGATTTTGCCTGAATGAGGGCGGCGTAGCGGGCTACGTCAGCCGAATGAAGGTAAAATATGCCGCAAAGTGGGGCGTGCAGATTGCAGGAATGATTTTTCAAACACGCTCTAGTACATCGTTTTCGAAATAACTGTATTATTCACGAAACGATGTACTAGTGACTTCCTTTTTGTTACCGTACTTCTGAAGTTACCTGTCTGTACACATCTTCCACCTGTTCACGACCGGCCAGATATTCGGAAAATGCACTGGCGCTGCCGGTTGCAATTCCCATATGGAAAGCCTCACGGTAATCCTGACGTTTCAGCCATCCGGTCAGGAATCCGGCCACCATAGAATCTCCGGCTCCCACACCATTGACCAGTTTTCCTTTCGGTGCCGGTGCCAGATAGACCTTTCCGTCAGCTGCAGCCAGAACCGCTCCTTCTCCTGCCATAGATACCAGAACGTTGGTGGCTCCCATCTCCTGCATCTTCTTCGCATAAGGAATCACAGATTCTCTGTCCTTTAATTCCGCACCGAAGATTTCTCCCAGTTCGTGATTGTTCGGTTTTACCAGGAATGGATGATATTCCAGTACGTTCACCAGCAGATTCCCCGTGGCATCCACTGCGATCAGTATTCCTTTTCCATCCAGACGTTTCAGGATATTTCTGTAAATGTCATCCGGCATCGATGCCGGAATGCTTCCTGCCAGCACCAGCACATCGCCTTCCTGCAGCTGATCCAGCATTTCAAATAACTGCTGTGTATTTTCCCTGCTGATCGCCGGTCCCTGTCCGTTGATCTCTGTTCCTTCAATATTCTGCAGCTTCAGGTTGATCCGTGAAATCCCCTCGTCCACCGGAATGAATCTCGCGTTCACTCCGATCTCTTCCACCTGTCTTTGAATCTCATCTCCGGTAAATCCTGCCACAAATCCCAGTGCGGTATTTTCCAGTCCCAGATTCTTCAATACGATAGAAACGTTGATTCCCTTTCCTCCCGGAAGCATCATCTCTGTGGCTGTTCGGTTGGTCATACCCAGCTGAAAGTTATTGACGGAAACGATGTAGTCCAGTGACGGATTAAACGTTACTGTATAAATCATGTTCTTACCTCCTGCTTTTCTCAGTTCTTTTCTATGTATGTATTATATAATCATATTCATTCAAATCCAAACAAAAAAGATGCCCGCTGTGGATTCTCTTCCACAGTTAGCATCTTTTATTTTTCTTATCTTATACTCGCTTTTGCGATTTTATCACCTTCGTCTACCGAATTCCTCGCATGGACAGACCGATCCGTTTTTTGTTCAGATCCACGCTGATAACTTTTACATCCACAACATCTCCTACGCTGACAACTTCCAGCGGATGTTTGATATATTTGTCACTGATCTGGGAAATGTGTACCAGACCATCCTGGTGTACGCCGATATCTACGAATGCACCAAAATCGATCACGTTTCTTACAGTTCCTTTTAAGATCATACCTTCTTTCAGATCTTTCATATCCAGTACATCAGAGCGAAGGATCGGTTTTGGCATATCTTCACGGGGGTCACGTCCCGGACGGCCGAGTTCTTTGATGATATCATGAAGGGTGATCTCGCCGATTCCCAGTTCTTCTGCCAGTTTCTTATAATCTTTGATATAGATGGCAGTCGGTCCGTCACCGAAGTACTGTTCTTTCGTAAATCCCTGTTTTGCAAAGAGTTTTTCCACTGCTTCGTAGCTTTCCGGATGTACACTGGTCGCATCCAGCGGATTCTTTCCGCCCTGGATACGCATGAAACCGGCACACTGTTCAAAGGCTTTCGGTCCCAGTTTTGCTACTTTTAACAGTTCTCTTCTGTCTGTGAAACGGCCGTTTTCCTCGCGGTAAGCCACAATATTTTTTGCAATTGCTTTGCTGATACCGGAAATATACTCTAACAGAGACGCGGAAGCGGTATTCAGATCCACGCCGACTTTATTGACACAGTCTTCTACCACACCGTTCAGTGCTTCGCCCAGTTTCTTCTGGTTCATATCGTGCTGATACTGTCCGACACCGATAGCTTTCGGGTCGATCTTTACCAGTTCTGCCAGCGGATCCTGCAGACGTCTGGCGATGGAAGCGGCACTTCTCTGTCCCACATCGAAGTTCGGGAACTCTTCGGTCGCCAGTTTACTTGCAGAATATACAGATGCTCCTGCCTCGTTGGTGATCACATACTGTACCTTTGTCGGTACTTCTTTTAACATATCCACGATTACCTGCTCAGATTCCCGGCATGCAGTACCATTTCCTACAGAGATCAGATCGATATGATACTTTTCAATCATTTTCTTAACTGTTTCTTTGGCTGCTTTGATCTTGGCTTCTGTGGTCGGTGCGGTCGGATATACAACCGTTGTATCGAGCACTTTACCGGTCTCGTCAACAACTGCCAGCTTACAGCCGGTGCGGAATGCAGGATCCCATCCGAGAACAACTTTTCCCACGATTGGCGGCTGCATCAGCAGCTGTTCCAGGTTCTTTCCGAACACTTTAATCGAACCGTCTTCGGCTTTCTCTGTCAGATCGTTTCGAATCTCCCGCTCGATGGCCGGTGCGATCAGACGTTTATAACTGTCCTCCACAACTGCTTCCAGAATCGGGGTGGTATTCGGGTTGTCGGTACGGATCACCTGCCGTTTTAACCAGGAGAGTATCTCTTCTTCCGGTGCATTGATCTTGACAGTCAGAATCTTTTCTTTTTCCCCACGGTTCAGTGCCAGTACACGGTGTCCTGCCAGTTTGGAAATCGGTTCCTCAAAATCATAATACATTTCATATACAGATTTCTCGTTTTCTTTCTTGGCACTGGATACGACAGAACCTGATTTTACTGTCATGTTACGGATCCGGATACGGTAGTCTGCTTCATCGGCAACAGACTCTGCCAGAATGTCCGATGCACCTGCAATCGCTTCTTTTACATTTTTTACTTCTTTTTCCTCAGATACATAGCTTTCCGCTTCTTCTTCGATGGACTTGTCTGTCATCTGAAGCAGGATCAGATTGGCCAGAGGTTCCAGCCCTTTCTCTTTGGCGATCGTTGCTCTGGTTCTTCTCTTCGGACGGTACGGGCGGTACAGATCTTCTACAACTACCAGAGTCTGTGCCTCCAGAATCGATTTTTTCAGTTCTTCCGTCAGTTTTCCCTGTTCTTCGATGCTTGAGAGTACCTGTTTTTTCTTATCTTCCAGGTTTCTCAGATACAGCAGTCTCTCATGCAGGTTACGCAGTATCTCATCGTTCAGGGAACCGGTTGCTTCTTTTCTATATCTTGAAATAAAAGGAATGGTATTTCCCTCGTCTATCAGTTTGACAGCGGCTTCTATCTGCCACTTTTCTACCTGTAATTCCTGTGTTAATGCCTGAATAATATCCATGTATAGTCTCCTTTTGTAACTGTCTTTGCTTCACAGTTACGTTTTCTTTCATTGTGTCCTGTACTACCTTACCAAAAGGCAGGTTTCTTTGTCAATGCTGATTTTTATTCTGATTTTCCTTCTTTCGACTCCGGAACTTCTGTGGTATACTGGAAGATAACTGAAAAATTGAAACAAATTTGTTTTTCCATTATATTACAATACTACCGATTCTAAAACAGGAGGATTATCATTATGCACAACGATCAACAGCCAAATCCCGGCTCCTGGCAGGAGGAGGAACAGCGAATGACTCTGCCGCCGAAGCGTGGGAATGGATTCAGTACCGCATCCATGACCGCCGGAACGCTTTCTTTATTCTTTCTGATCAGTGGACTTTCTTTTCCGGTAGGCGCACTCGGTATTTTATTTGCCCTGCTCTCCCGCAAAGGGGATAAGATGGATCCGCAGGCAAAACTTGGATGTATCCTTTCCATCATCGGCCTTTGCCTTGGCATCGCCATCTTTATTTACGCCGCAGTCACCGTCTATCAGAATTTCCCGGAACTCATTCAGCAGTATCAGCAGCTTTATGAGATGTACCAGGGCGGTATGTGATTGTTTATGGAGGGTATTTGACTTATGAATATTTCATCAAAGGAACTGAAAAAAATGACCCGAAACCAGCTTTCGGGAAAATACGGAACATTTATCGGGATCAATGTGCTCTATATCCTGATCACACTGGTCGCTTCTAATCTGATGGACCTGGTGCTTGGAACCTCATCCATCCTGAACCCGCTGACTGCTACTTCAGCCACCGTAGAAACGCTTGGTATCAGTCACACCGTGGTTTATTATCTGTCGACCTTTATTCTCTCGCTGATCCTCTCGGTACTGAATATCGGTCTGTTAAAGATCGCTCTTGATACCGCCAGAGGCTATGACATCCGCTTTCAGGATCTTTTCTACGGTTTCAAACACCATCCGGACCGTGCGATCCTGGCGCAGGGTGTGATCCTTCTTCTCACCTACCTGTGTATCCTCCCGGGAAGCACACTTTGCATCTGCGGCTACCGTCAGAAGTCCGTAACTCTTCTCCTTGCCGGCGCCGCTGTCCTGTGCGTGGGGCTTGTGATCTACCTGATCCTCTCCCTGATGTTCAGTCAGACCATGTTCTTCCTGACCGACTACATCGACATCGAAGCCATACAGGCACTCAAAGAAAGTGTGCGGATCATGAGAGGAAAGAAGGGAAAACTCTTTTATCTACAGCTCAGCTTCATCGGAATCTACCTGCTGGGCGCGATCGCATGCGGGATCGGACTTTTGTGGGTGATCCCTTATATACAGGTGGCGATGGCAAACTTCTACAGAAAAATCACCGGGGAAGTTTGATTTAATTGGATTCCCGGACGCAAGAAGGCGGGCAAGGTTCCGGGTAGCGAGACGTGGGCAGAGTGACTTTAAGCTATCTGCTAACTCCGACTAATATTTACTTGGGTCAGCTGACCCAAGCAAAAGTCTACGTAAGCAGAGGATCTTAAAGCTCACTCTAACCGCCCACAAAGTGTCTCGCTACCCGGAACCTTGCCCGCCTTCTTGCTGAGTATCCATTACCTCTACGTAAAAATCGCATGTTTTTCACATTCTACTCTTTATTCTAACTTTTTCCACAATATACTCTCAAAAATAATAATTTTCATCAGTTCCCGCCAAAAACCAGTGGCGAGCCCCGGAGGGATCCAGGGTGGGACAACACTTTTTGGGCGTTTAGGGCAAGCTTTGAAATCCGACGCTTACGGAGACTTAGGCTCGAGCGCTCTCGCGAGAGTCTTAGTCGCAGTTAGCGGCTAGTTCAAAGTTGCCCTGCCCAAGTTGTCCCACCCTGGATCCCTCCGGGGCTCGCCACGTCCGCTTTAGCAACAAACCTATATCAAACTAATTATTTTACGCCTCAGCCAGCCCAAACGCATCATGCACCGCATTCATCGCCCGAACCGCATCCTCACTGTTCACCAGTACCGTGATCCGGATCTCGGAGGTCGCGATCATATTGATATTCACGTTCTCATTATACAGGCACTCAAACATCTTCGCAGCCACACCCGGATTGGACATCATGCCCGCACCTACGATTGACAGCTTTGCAACCTCACAGTTATAGTCCACTCTCTCAAACCCAAGCACTTCCTGATACTCTTCGAGCAGTTCAATCGCCTCTTTCAGATTATCATGTGCAACCGTAAAGGAAATATCCTTCGTTCCCTCACGTCCCACAGACTGGATGATAATATCCACATTAATATTCTTCTTTGCCAGTGTATTAAATAATTTAAACGCACTACCCGGTGCATCCTTGATTCCGATTACGGAGATACGGTCTGCATCTTTGTCCAGGGCAACGCCGCTGATCAACATTCTTTCCATTTTCTTTACAACCTCCTTGACAACAGTACCTTCAGATTCATTCAGACTGGAACGTACCACCAGCGGTACGCCGTATTTTTTCGCCATCTCCACCGATCGGTTATGTAACACACCTGCTCCGAGAGTCGCCAGATCCAGCATCTCATCATAGGTGATCGCATTTAACTTTCTCGCTGTCGGCACCAGTCTCGGGTCAGCGGTGTAGACACCATCTACGTCCGTATAGATCTCGCAGGCATCCGCATGAAGCGCTGCTGCCAGAGCTACTGCCGTCGTGTCGGAACCACCCCTTCCAAGGGTTGTGTAATCGTTGTACTTGTTGATCCCCTGGAAACCTGTGACGATCACGATCTTACGGTCATCAAGCTCCCGGCGGATCCGCTCGGTATCGATCTTTTTAAGTCTTGCATTGCTGTAATTGCTTGTCGTGTGCATGGCTACCTGGAATGCATTCAGGGAAATGGCACGTACACCCAGTGCATCCATCGCCATGGCCATCAGAGACACCGACATCTGTTCCCCGATGGTAAACAGCATGTCCATCTCTCTCTTGGATGGATTTGGATTGATTTCTTTTGCTTTGGCAATCAGCTCGTCCGTGTATTTTCCCATGGCAGATAAAACCACTACCACATCGTTTCCGTTCTGATAATCACGGATGCATCGCTTTGCCACATTGAAAATGCGTTCTTTGTCCGCCACCGAAGTGCCGCCGAACTTTTTCACGATTAACATGTTTCTCCTCCTGTGTTTCTACGCAAACAGAAGCGGATCAGCCTGCTGTGGCGTAATCCGCTTCCTGCCTCTGCTGTATTTCCATTCGTGATACCCCCGTTTTCAGGCGCTCTCACATGGATATGCACTAAATGATAAACCCTTTTTTTCCATGCGTCAACCGCTTCCACAGCGATTATTTTCAAAGTTTTTATCCATTCTTTCCTGCACGGTCACATGTTTTTTCCACACGAATTTTCCCTGAAATCTTTGACTCGTTGTCCGCGTAAAAAATGACATGCCCGCAGTCCTTTTTCAGAACTGCACAGACATGTCATTTTCTCATTTTTCTTTCTTAGAAGCGAACCCGGATCATGCCGATAATGTTATCGAACTGTGCTGCTTTCGCTCTGTATTCTTCCTCTTTCATCTTAGAGGTAATAAATCCAAATTCTTTACCAACCTCTGCGACAACCTTCGCATCGATGGTTCCGAACACTTCTTCCACTTTTGCAAGGCTCTCTGTGTAGCTGCCTTTCATGCGGACGAAGAATCTGCTCTCTACCTGACTGACATCGATCATTTCCAGTTTCTCGCTGCTCCATCCCGTCATGATAAAACGGTTCAGGTGTTTGGCTGCATCTACCACATCAGCTACAACCGCGCTGGCTGTCGGCAGTTTTCCTGCGCCGCTTCCGTAGAACATCGCATCCCCCAGCATATTGCCATGGATCACGATCGCATTAAATACATCGTTGACGCTGAACAACGGGCTGTCACCGTTGATCATAACCGGGCATACCATCGCATAGTACTTGTCCCCGATCCGCTTGCTGCTGGCCAGAAGCTTGATGGTTGCGCCAAATGCCTTTGCATAACGGATATCCGCGGAAGTGATCTTCGTGATTCCCTCGGTATAGATCTCCTCAAAATCCACATGATGACCGTATGCCAGAGAAGAAAGAATCGCGATCTTTCTGCAGGCATCCCAGCCCTCGATATCAGCTGCCGGGTTGCGCTCCGCATAGCCGAGTTCCTGTGCATTCTTCAGCACATCCTCAAACTCGGAACCATCGCTTGTCATCTTGCTTAAAATATAGTTTGTTGTTCCGTTTAAGATACCGCTGATCTCGTCGACCTCATCTGCGGTCAGAGAACAGTTCAGCGGCCGGATGATCGGAATACCGCCACCGCAGCTTGCTTCGAATAAGAAGTTGCAGTTTTTCTCCTTTGCGATCCGGATCAGTTCTACACCGTGTTTCGCAACCAGTTCTTTATTGGAGGTACATACGGATTTGCCGCTCTCCAGCGCTCTCTTAACGAATGTGTACGCCGGATTGGTTCCGCCCATTACTTCCACTACTATTTTGATCTCCGGATCGTTGGCGATCACTTCGTAATCATGAACAATCTTTTCCTGTACCGGATCTCCCGGGAAATCTCTCAGGTCAAGTACATACTTGATGTTGATCTCTTCTCCTGCTTTTTTATTGATGCTTTCCTGGTTCCGGTTGATCACTTCCACCACACCGGATCCCACTGTGCCGTAGCCTAATACTGCAATCTGTATCATCTGTTTTTACTCCCTGCCTAATATTTTCAAATAATGTACACCTGTCTGCTGTTCCATCTGGCCGATCATATCTTCCGCGTCTCCGGCTTCCGGCAAAATCTCCACACTCAGCGTCAGCGTTGCGATTCCGTTAATTGGAATACTCTGATGAATGGTCAGGATATTTCCTCGAAATTCAGCAACGGTGTGCAGAATATCCGAAAGTATCCCCGGTTTATCATCCATCTGCAAAATAAAGGTAACTGTTCTTCCTTTTGCCTGATCATGAAAAGGAAAAATATCGTCTTTGTATTTGTAAAAAGAACTGCGGCTGATGCCTACCTGCTCGGTTGCCTCCTGCACCGTGGTTGCCCGCTCGGAATCCAGAATCCTCTTGGCTTCAACCACTTTTAAGAGTACCTCCGGCACTGCTTTCTCTCTTACCACATAATATTTTGTCTTTTTTTCCATGTCTTCTCTTTCTTTCCTGTGGCCCTGCATGTTCGTATCAGAAACACATTTGTAGTCACCCAAAAGATATTACCATACATTGTCATCCGGTGCAAGAATTTTTTCACAAATGAAACAAAACATCTTTAGCATGTTACTGTTCACTCCGTGCCCAGCAACACGCTGCGCGATGCACAGAATTTATGCTGTTCGCATAAATTCGCGCGATATGTCTCGGGTTTTCTGTGACCTCCGCTCACAAAAAACACCTCGCGGGATATTACCAGTGAACAGTAACTTTAGCATGTCTGAATCGTATAAAATATTACAGGCTCCGACCGCCACCACCGTGTGAGGTGCCACTGCCGGAAGTATGTACGGAACTCTGTCCGCTGCCACCTCCGGACGGTGGTTCCCGCGGGATTCTCCGCTGCGTAATGCTTCGATGGCGGAACTGATCATCCCTTCTCGTAAAATGCACCTTTGCCCGGCTCTCATACGGATACCGATACGTTTTTCTTTTTAACCGATAAGATCCCAGAACAGCCGCTGCAAATCCTCCACCGCACAAAAGTGCGATCACAGCCGCTCCGATTGCTTCATAGACCGTAATACTGCGGTATCTTGATATCTTTCCCGTCTCTGTATCATAATTATACTGATCCGAAGGAATGCCGTCTTCCAGATAGCTCTCTGTCTCATTCAGCATCTCCAGAATACCATCTGCATAATTCTTTGCTTTCAGATTATCATATCCGGCATCGATCACCGCATCAATTCTTTCATCCGTCAGATACCGGATCATCTTTCCCGCCGTGGAGATCCACACCGAACCGTTGTCCAGGTCGATCAGATACAGGGCTCCGTCCTCCGCATATCCGTTATAGTCATAGTAATCATCCGCATACTCCTCGGAGGTCTTGCCTTCCGCATCTTCTGTCGTCACTACCACAAAATCCATGTTCCATTCTGTCGTAAGTTCCACGATCCGATCGGTAAGTTCCTGTTCTTCCTCCTGTGAAAAAAGTCCTGCCTGATCATCTACCGTGGTTTTATCCGCCCACGCAGCCACCGGAACCAGCAACAGCAGAAGCATCAACAGAAGGTATCCCATCTTTTTTCTCATTCTCATAACAACAATCCTCCTGCCAGTCCCAAAAGAAATACCACACCGGTGATCAATGCCGATATCAGACTCAGTTTCTTATAATCAACCGGAAGTTCTCCACACACCTTGCCGTTTTGTCCGTTGATGGTATAATAATAGATTTTTCCGTTTTTGCCCTTGTAGGTCATCACCCACACAGGAACCAGCGCATAACGCCACCGTTCCTGTCGGTTGCCCACCTGCTGATGAACCGGTCGTACCGTCGTGTAACCGCGCATATCATTTTCGAGTACTCTTTTTGCATATTGCTCCGTATCCCGTGCGATCTCCGCTCCGAACGCTTCTTTTTCAAGATCCCGGCGCTCCGCCTGAAAACCGGAGAGATAACCCATGGAAAATTGTTTTGCCGCCTTCCGGTCATACGGCTGCACACCTTCTACCAGCTTCCGGTTGGCTTTTTGCAGGGCGATCTTCGGCATATCGTCAAATTCCACGTTTCCTTCCCGGTACACCCGGTAGAACTGTGTTTCCGTATATTCCGTATCACCGGTCCTCCAGGTGCGGACTTTGGTGGCTTCCGCCTCCATTGCGGCATCTCCCCGCCAGTCCACCATCCAGTATGGAAAGTACACACCGCTTATTTTTTCAATCTGTTTTGCGCTGAAGAATCCACGGGGAACAAATTTCTTCTTTTTCATATTCTGTAAAAAGATTTCCTCCGCTTTTTTCCGGTCTATCGCAAAGGGAATGATCTCCTGGGGCAGATACTCTCCGGAAACTCTTTCCGATAATACCACCGGACTCTGACAATAATAACATTCTGTGGCCGCTGTTGTCAGATCTGTCACAATCTCGGCTCCACAGTTCGGGCACACATACACTGCCACTTCTTCCTGTTCCTGCCCTTTTGCAGAATCAGCCGCCTCAGATTCCTGAGACGGCTGTTTTCCTTTCTGCATCGTATCGATCTGTTCCTGAGAAAACTCAGAATTACAATAAGGACAGGAGTAGTTTTGAGTATTTGGATCAAATACCAGTTTGCCCCCGCAATTGGGGCATTTGAAACTGACTACCTCCATGATTTTCTCCTCATCTTTCTGTACGGATATACTTTCTTTATCTTTTCTGCATCTCTTCCTGCAAAAGTCTTATGGTCTTGATTTTCCACATTCACTGCAGAACTTTCCTGTATTCTTCTGTCCGCAGCTGCAGATCCATTCTCCGGTCTGGCGGGGACGTCCGCACTCGCTGCAGAACTTTCCGGTATTCTGCTGTCCACAGCTGCAGATCCAGATATCCGGCTCATTCTGTGCATGATGTGCTGTCGCTGCCTCCTGCTGCATCTGCTGGTTCCGGATCATCTGCTGCTGATTGGCCGCTGACATGGAAGCTGCCATATTGCCGCCCATCTGTGCGCCCATCTGCATTCCCATGAAGCCCATAGTACCGCCGTTTGCATTGCTTCCTGCGGCTTCCATTCCTCTTGCAAAAGCTCCCTGCATATAACCTTCCCGAATGGACGGATCCTGGAGCATAGCTCCCTGATTTCTCATATTCAGAAGTTCCTGAGATTTGTCATCGTAGGACAGGCTCGCGATAGCTACCGCCTGGATCTCCATACCTCTGGTCTGTTTCCAGTCTTCATCCAGTGTTTCCGCCATATATTTTGACAGTTCCCGGCTCTTTGACTGCACATAGGAGATCCGCATACCATCTGCTGACATCTGATTGATGGAAGACTGCAGTGCATCAAGGAATTCATACAGATACTGTTCGTTGATATCTGTGATCTCTACCTGATCTTTATTTTTCGGAATGGCTTCCACATAGAACTTGATCGGATCCGTGATTCGGATCGAATACGTTCCATGGGCTCTCAAAAATAATTCTGCATTATAAAAATTATCAAAATAGCTGATGGGGTTTCTGGTCCCGAAACGAATTCCTTTAATCTCCTGCAGGTTCAGATACAGCACTTTCTGTGAAGTGGGTGCTGTACCGCCAAAACGAAACCGGTCAAAAGAATTCTTCACCACATCGTCCAGGCTTCCACTGAACATGGATGGCATAGAAGAATTATCCACGGTAAAATATCCCGGTTCCGCACTGTAATCCACGATCCGTCCGCCGTCTAACAGCATCATGAACTGTCCCTCATATACATGAATCACTGATCCGTTAGAGATGCTGTCTTTTCCACCTTTTCGGTTCGCTCCTTTTCCGGTGCGGATACCTGCAGTCAATACTGTCTGATCTCCCATATTTTCCGGCTCGATGACTTCCAGCCACTGATCAGCGAGTGTTCCGCCAATCGTCTGTCTGATAGCTCTGATAATACCCATACGCCATTCTCCTTTTTTGTGTACTCCCGTCTTTCCGTTTTCTCAACAATCATGGAAAGGGAAATCCTTATTCTATTTCTTCGCTTGCGTTCTCCGGCTGTTTTCCGCCAAGGGCAATCCACTTGAGATAGCCGTTGATAAACGGATCCAGATTACCATCCAGAATACTGTCCACATTACCGCTCTCTACGCCGGTTCTGTGATCTTTCACCATCGTATACGGCTGCAGTACATAAGAACGGATCTGATTTCCCCAGCCAATCTCTGTCACTTCGCCACGGATGCCGGAGAGTTTTTCCATATTTTCCTGCTGTTTTAACAGATATAGTTTGGCTTTCAGCATCTGCATAGCCTTGTCTTTATTCTGAAACTGAGAACGTTCATTCTGACACTGTACCACGATTCCGGTTGGAATATGTGTAATACGGATGGCAGAAGAGGTCTTGTTGATATGCTGACCACCGGCACCGCTGGATCGATACGTATCGATACGCAGATCATCTTCCTTAATATCCACATCCAGATCTTCATCAATATCCGGCATAACATCGCAGGATACAAACGAAGTCTGTCTCTTTCCTGCCGCATTGAACGGTGAGATGCGTACCAGACGATGTACCCCTTTTTCAGATTTCAGGTAGCCGTAGGCATTTTCTCCGTGTACCTCAAATGTTACAGATTTGATGCCTGCCTCATCGCCGTCCAGATAATCCAGAACTTCCAGAGCAAATCCTTTCTTTTCCGCCCATCTGGTATACATACGGTAGAGCATTCCTGCCCAGTCGCAGGATTCGGTTCCGCCGGCTCCGGCATTCAGCTTGATGATGGCATCTTTTTTATCGTATTCTCCGGATAACAGGGTTTTCATACGAATACTTTCAAAATCTGCCTCAAACTGATCCAGGATCTCCTGAATCTCCGGGATGACCGAAGCATCGTCTTCTTCATATCCCATCTCGATCAGAGTCTCCATATCGTCTCTCTGACTTTCCAGATTTTCATAAATCTCCTTATCATCTTTCAGGCTTTTGAGTTCTTTCATCATTTCCTGGGAGCGTTCCGGATTATCCCAGAAATCCGGCTCTTCCATCTTTCTTTCCAGCTCTTCAATCCGCTTTTCCTTATTGGCCAGGTCAAGGGAATCCCTCACTTCCACTAAGGGTTTCGCATAGGAATTCAATATTGCTTTAAACTGATCTAATTCTACCAAAGGGAGCACCCTCTTTCTTCATACAATTTTTATATTCAGCAGCCGTTTTCCCTCTGCCGTATCGGTTCTGCACGCTTCCTTCTATACAGGCTTACGTCCACAGCACTGTTTGTATTTCTTACCGCTTCCGCATGGACACGGATCATTCGGGTATACTTTCTGCTGGGCACGGCGAACCGGACCTTTGGCTTCTTCATCTTTGTTGGTTCCGGTTACTTCCGCTACCTGCTCACGTTCTACTTTCTGCTCGATTCTAACATGATACAGCAGGCGAACAGTATCCTGCTGGATGCCTGCGATCATCTCGTCAAACATCTCGAATGCACTCATCTTGTACTCAACCTTCGGATCTCTCTGTCCGTAAGCCTGCAGGCCGATACCCTGACGCAGCTGTTCCATATCATCGATATGATCCATCCATTTTCTGTCGATGACCTTCAGAAGTACCACACGTTCCAGTTCACGGATCTGTTCCGGCTCTGCAAACTCAGCTTCTTTTACTTCGTACAGTTTGATAGCTTCTTCTTTCAGATTCTGTTTTAACTGATTCTTACGGATTCCTTTGACATCCTCTTTGGTGATCGTCTTCACCGGAATGATCGGCTGCAGAATCGTATTCAGTTCGATCAGATCCCATTCATCGGAATCCACTTCGTCACTGATGCACATATCTACCGTATTCTCCACGGTATCGGTGATCATCTTACAGATTGCATCACGCATATTGTCTCCGTCGAGTACGCGACGTCTCTCTTTGTAAATAATCTCTCTCTGTTCGTTGTTTACCTGGTCATACTCAAGCAGGTTTTTACGGATACCGTAGTTATTACTTTCAATCTTCCTCTGTGCTTTCTCAATGGCACTGGAAAGCATCTTATGCTCGATCTGTTCGTTTTCCGCAACACCGAGACTGCTGAATACGGACATCAGTTTTTCAGAACCGAACAGACGCATCAGATCATCTTCCAGTGAGATATAGAAACGGGATTCTCCCGGATCTCCCTGACGGCCGGAACGGCCACGCAGCTGATTATCGATACGGCGGGACTCATGACGCTCCGTACCGATGATCTTCAGACCACCGGCTGCTCTCGCTTCCTCGTCCAGTTTGATATCGGTACCACGACCTGCCATATTGGTCGCGATGGTAACTGCACCTGCCACACCGGCCTGTGCAACGATCTCAGCTTCCAGCTCATGGAACTTCGCATTCAGTACCTGATGTGCGATTCCCTCTCTCCGAAGCATGTTGCTCAGCAGTTCGGAGGTCTCGATCGTGATCGTACCTACCAGTACCGGCTGATTCTTCGCATGTGCTTTTTTGATCTCTTCCACGACCGCACGGAATTTTTCTTTCTTGGTCATATATACCGCGTCATCCAGGTCGACACGCTGAACCGGACGGTTTGTCGGAATCTCGATAACGTCCATACCATAGATCTCACGGAACTCCTGTTCCTCTGTCAGAGCTGTACCGGTCATACCTGCTTTTTTCGCATATTTGTTAAAGAAGTTCTGGAATGTAATGGTGGCCAGTGTTTTGCTCTCACGGCGTACCTTTACATGCTCTTTCGCCTCAATCGCCTGATGCAGACCGTCGGAATATCTTCTTCCCGGCATGATACGTCCGGTAAATTCATCAACGATCAGTACCTGATCGTCCTTTACGACATAATCCTGGTCACGGAACATCAGGTTATGGGCACGCAGTGCAAGAATAATATTGTGCTGGATCTCCAGATTCTCCGGATCTGCCAGGTTTTCAATATGGAAGAACTTCTCTACTTTCTTCACACCTTCCTCAGTCAGGTTTACTACTTTATCTTTTTCATTGACGATAAAATCACCGGTCTCGATAATTTCCTCGCCCATGATGGCTGTCATCTTGGTCATCTCACCGCTGGCTTCACCACGCTGCAGCTGTCTTGCCAGAATATCGCAGACTTCATACAGCTTGGTGGACTTTCCGCTCTGTCCGGAAATGATCAGAGGAGTTCTCGCCTCATCGATCAATACAGAGTCAACCTCATCGATGATCGCATAATGCAACTCTCTTTGTACCAGCTGCTCTTTATAAATAACCATGTTGTCTCGCAGATAGTCAAAACCATCCTCATTATTGGTAACATACGTAATATCACATGCATACTGTTCCCGTCTCTCGTCATTTTTCATAGAGTTCAGGATCACACCGACTTTCAGTCCCAGAAACTCATGGACTTTACCCATCCACTCCGCATCTCGTTTGGCCAGGTAATCGTTGACGGTTACGATATGCACGCCTTTACCTTCCAGCGCGTTCAGATAAGCCGGACAGGTAGAAACCAAAGTCTTACCTTCACCTGTTCTCATCTCCGCGATACGTCCCTGATGCAGAATAATACCACCGATCAGCTGTACCCGGTAATGCTCCATATTCAGCACACGCTTGGAAGCCTCACGCACCGTAGCGAATGCCTCCGGAAGCAGATCATCCAGTGTCTCTCCCTCTGCCAGTCTCTCCTTGAACTTTCTGGTCTGATCCTTCAGCTCCTCGTCCGTCATCGCCTGCATAGTCGGCCGCAGCTCCTCAATCTTATCCACCAATGGCATAATTCTTTTCAACTCTCTGGAACTGTGCGTTCCAAAGATCTTTTCAGATAATTTCATCAATCTACTCCTATAAAATACAATTTATTTTTTGGTAACTGTTCAACACCTTCACAGTTACATTTCTTGTTACTATTTTCACTCTCCATAAAATTTCCCGGTGCATCCACCCTGGCCTATTTCCAGTCTAATACACCATGTTATATTCTAACACTTTACCGAAGAATGCACAAGTAAATTGTGCATCCTCACCCCGCATCCCTCACTCACATATCCCCTGCGGGCAAATTTCCCAAATATCTCCCAAATATCGCACCTATTCCACTCACCTTCCCTTTCCGGGTCAGTTTTTTCCACCGTCAGCCCGAGAGAGTTTGTGCCTGGGCAGGAGGCATTTTGCGGGCGCTTAGGGTAAGCTTTGAAATCCGACGCTTACGGAGACTTTCACGAGGGTCAGCTGACCCTCGTGAACTGTAGTCGGAGTTAGCGGCTAGTACATCGTTTCGTAAATAACTGTATTATTCACGCTGGATACGGATTCGAGTGTGCAGTTCAAAAAACGTAGGCGTAGCGGGCTACGCTGAGGCTTTTTGAACTGTGCAATCGGATTCGTAGACAAGTGAATGATACAGTTATTTCGAAAACGATGTACTAGTTCAAAGTTGCCCTGCCAGCTGCCTCCTGCCCAGGCACAAACTCTCTCGGGCGTCCGTCTTAAACCACCCCCAAAAAAGAGAGAGAGCCACCACCCAGTGACTCTCTCCCGTTTACGATCTCAACACTTTTAACACTCCGGCTCAATCAACCCGTAAGTGTTCCCCTTTCTCTTATAAACCACATTCACCTCATCTGTCTCCGCATTCCGGAACACATAAAAATTATGTCCCAGCAATTCCATCTGTACGCATGCATCTTCCGGATACATCGGTTTAATACCAAACTTCTTGGTACGAATGATATTAACCTCTTCGTCCTCCAGAAACTCATCCTCCACAAACTCTTTCTGGAAGTTTCCTCCTGCCTGCTGCTGATTAACAATCTTGGTTTTATATTTGCGAAGCTGACGCTCAATAACTTCTTCCACCAGGTCAATGGATACATACATATCGCTGCTCACCTGTTCGGAACGAATGATGTTTCCTTTTACCGGAATAGTAACTTCAATCTTCTGTCTGTCTTTTTCCACACTCAAGGTTACATGAATCTCTGTCTCCGGAGTAAAATACCGTTCCAGCTTGCCAAGCTTTTCCTGTACGGCTGATTTCAGTCCCTCTGTAATGTCAATATTTCTTCCAATGATAATAAATTTCATGCTGTCCAACCCCTTCGCACTTTATTTTACAAGTAACTGTCTCTGCTTTCACAGTTACGGAGTCAGAATCGATAAATACCACGGTCAGCGATCCTTTCCGGCTCCCTTGTAAGTGTTTTTATTATACCAATAATGCTTGAATTTTGCAACTATTTCGTGAAAATTCATATTTTTTACACATCTTTTTCTGTCAAATCCGGGAGCGATTTTCCAAGTGTTCAGAATCTGTTATTTTTCGAAATAATTTTCACTCTTCTGACAAATATCCAGTACATCCTCCCACTTCATACTGCCACCGAAAAGATCCAGTGCGCTTCCCACTGTTACGTCCACACGATTTTTTCCCGCCATACGCAACGTCTCCAGATCCTGAAAACTGCCTACGCCGCCTGCATAGGTCACCGGGAGCTGATGATTCTTTGCCAGGAGCTTCACCAACTCCACTTCTATTCCGGAAGCCTTTCCCTCCACATCCACCGCATGAACCAGAAATTCATCACAGTGGGAAGAAAATTCTTCAATCGTCTGTTCCGATACGGGTACCTGTGTAAATTTCTGCCAGCGGTCTGTCACGATATAATATTGTCCGTCTTTTTTCCGACAGCTCAGATCCAGAACCAGATGTTCCCTTCCTACTGCACGCTCCAGTTTTTCCATATTCTCCCAGTTGATCACTCCATTCTTAAATACATAAGAAGTAACGATCACATGACTGGCACCGGCATCCAGAAAACTCTCTGCATTGTCCTCCCTGATCCCGCCGCCGATCTGCATCCCACCCGGATAGGCTTTCAATGCTTCTATCGCCTGCTGTCTTGTGGCTTCATAATATGGCGAAGTTGCAGGATTTAACAGAATAATATGCCCACCCCGAATCCCCCGGGACTGATAGAGCCGTGCAAAAAAGGGAGCATCCTGCTCAGCTACATAGTTTTCCTGAGCCTGATCTCCCTGATCCTGCAGGCTGCCGCCTACAATCTGTTTTACTTTTCCGTTGTGAATATCGATACATGGACGAAATCTCATAATCTTCCCCTCTCTTCTCCTGTTCTCTTTGTATGCTGTCACGTTGTAACGTGGTAAATTTCTATTATCATATCATGTTTCCATATACACGGCAACATGTCATCTCAACATCTCATCTTAACATCTCATTTTAAAATGTTATCGTTACTATTCACTCCGTTCTCAGTAACACGCTTCGCGACGCACAGAATTTATGCTGATCGCATAAATTCGCGCGATATGTCTCGGGTTTTCTGTGACCTCCGCTCACAAAAAACACCTCGCGGGATATTACCAATGAATAGTAACATCTTATCTACCCTGACATACTATCTCAACATACATTTTCATGAACATAGGTGTAAAAAAAGAGGGGCATTCCGTTTTTGCTCTCACCGAACAAACTGTGGTGAAACAACAATTGTCCATGTTTTTTCTATTTCTGCGATCTACCGTGCATTCTGTTGGTTTGCATCCCTGCTTCCGCCACCGGTCAGATCCTCCACGCCTTCTCCGACGCCATCCCCCACATCTTTGATTCCCTCACCGACATCCTCTCCGAGATCTTCAATGATATTTCCATTTTCATCCAGACGGTTTCCGTTCTCATCCACCGTACCTTCCCCGGAAGTGGCGCCGTTCATATTGTTGTTCGTGCCGTTGGTTCCGTTATTGTTCCTATCCGTGCTGGTATCCGGTGAGGTTCCGTTGTTATCACCCGCAGGTACCTGGGAACCGTCGGTGTTGTTTTTATTTTCATTGTCATCCGGCGTATTTTCATCCTGTGTGTTATTCTGGTTGTTGTTCGTATCCTCCGCAGCACTGCCACATCCTGCTGACAGTCCGAGTACAACGGTCATTGCGGTTACGATCAGATATCTCTTCCATACATGTTTCATATTCTGCATCTCCTTTTCTGCTGTGTCTGTAGCTTTCCACAACATCCCTTTCCTTCATTTTTCAGGCATACAAAACATACACCTGTACAACTGTAGAATGTGTCGGAAAATGCAAAAATATACGGCCGCTTTTTGAAAAAACGACCGTATCCCTGTTTTCTGTATTCTGTTTTCAATATCTGAAACAATTTACATTTTTAAACTTATCCGATCACATCGCTCATCTGATACCAGCCCGGTTCTTTTCCTTTCAGGAACTTGGCTGCCTGAATCGCACCTTTTGCAAACAGTTTCTTGGAGTAAGCTGTGTGCTGGAAAGTAATCACTTCGTCATCACCGGCAAAGATCACATCATGTTCTCCGACGATGGTTCCGCCACGGACAGCAGAGATTCCAATCTCTTTGTCATCTCTCTGTTCTCTTCTCTGACTTCTGTCGAAAATATAATGATAAGCGTTGTCCAGTCCCTCGTTCAGGCTGTCTGCCAGAGCCAGGGCGGTTCCGCTTGGAGCGTCCACTTTCAGACGATGGTGTTTCTCCACGATCTCCATGTCAAATCCGGCCGCTGCCAGTGTCTGGGCTGCTTCTTTAACCAGTTTCATCAGCAGATTGATACCCAGGGACATGTTTGCTGATTTTAATACTGCCACATGTTTGCTGGTCTCTTCCACTTTTTTAATCTGTTCATCTGTCAGACCTGTAGTACATAATACAACCGGGATCTGTCTTTTTTCACAGTATTCCAGCAGTGTGTCGGTCGCTTTCGCTGTACAGAAATCGATCACTGCATCTGCCTGCACATCGCAGGTCCAAATATCAGTAAATACCGGATATCCGTTATCTCTGCAGTCATTTAAATCAATACCTGCTACAATTTCAATTTCCGGATCTTTTTCCACTAACTGGGTGATCACCTGACCCATATGGCCGTTACAGCCATGCATAATTACTTTTACCATTTGTGTTCTCTCCTGTTTCTTCCTGCTGCCTTTATGCCAGTTTGATACCGAATTTTTTCATTTCTTCTGCCAGAACTTCCTGGTGTGCTGCTTCCATTTCGGTCAGTGGCAGACGAAGCGGTCCTACTTCTTTACCCATCAGATTCAGGGCTGCTTTTACCGGGATCGGGTTAACTTCACTGAACAGTGCGTGAACCAGCGGCAACGCTTTTAACTGCAGTTCACGGCTTTCTTTTATTTTTCCTTCCAGGAACAGAGCAACAATATCGTGCGTCTCTTTCGGTGCTACATTGGACAGTACAGAGATAACACCTTTTCCGCCCAGGGACAGGATCGGTACGATCTGGTCATCATTTCCGGAATACAGATCAATGGCTCCGTCGCAGGCATGCATGATATCTGCCACATGGCTGATATCTCCGGATGCTTCTTTGATAGCGGTTACATATTCTGCATTTTTTGCAAGATAAGCAACCGTGGAAGCTGCCAGAGAACAGCCGGTACGGCTCGGTACGTTGTACAGGATCGCCGGTACTTTTGCTTCCTCTGTGATGGTTGTATAATGTTTGATCAGTCCGTTCTGTGTTCCTTTATTATAGTAAGGAGTTACCAGAAGAATACCATCTGCTCCTGCTTCTGCTGCCTCTTTGGACATCTGTGTTGCAGTTGCGGTGGAATTGGAGCCGGTACCTGCAACAACCGGGATTCGGTGGTTTACCTTGTCAATGGCAAATTTGATCGTTCTCATATGTTCTTCTTCGGTGAGTGTTGCAGATTCGCCTGTTGTTCCGCAGATCACAATGGCATCTGTGCCTCCTGCGATCTGTTCCTCCAGTAATTCTTCCAGCTTGTCATAGTTTACTTCCAGATTTTCGTTCATAGGTGTAACAAGCGCAACACCTGCTCCTTCAAAAATAGCCATATCTATCTTTACTCCTTTCTTTTGTCTGGATCAATTATCGATCCATCGGACCAATTATTGATATGTAATGTAAAACATATAAAGGTGCACCACCGTCCGGAGGTCCACCTTTTAAGAATCCGCTATGAAATCATCACATGTTTTCTTTGGATAGCACTCCATCTTTCGATGACAGTCATGCCGTTCTTCACAGACATGCCCAAGAACCAAGCTTCAGGTTTCTTCGCCCCTTCGGCACTTTTTCCTTTCCTTTGCCTTCTTCTGTTCCTGAAACATCCGACAAATTACTGATAAAAAATGCAACCTCTACCTAAATTTATAAAAAACATTTTAAATAAACATTTTATTTTTTCAATCATATCATTATTCATTTTTATTGTCAATCCGCATATTCCAGTTTGCTTACAGAAATCTCGTATGCGATCCGCTTCTGCGTCTCTTCTTCACTGATTTTTTTCACGTATTCCCGGCTCTGGATCCTGCCCCAGATCAGGACGTGACCACCCACCTGAAAAGCAGATGCATATCTGGCATTTCTGCCCCAGCAGATGCACGGAATGTAGTCCGATTTTCCATACGGCCGGTTGACGGCGATCAGAAGATCTGCGATTTCTCTGCCAAGTGGGGTTTTCCGGTACACCGGCGGTTTGCATATGTATCCGTCCAGGAAAATGGCATTGCTCTTCATATTTTCATCGTCATCTTCCACAAATTCCACCTCTCTGGCAAACACCGAGAGCACCAGCCGGTTTTTCTTTTCCTCATGGCGGTTGTAGGAGCGAAACTGCCCCATCACATGGATATACTCCCCTTCATAATCCTCGTTCACATCCACAAGACGCTCCGAGATCATGACCGGGATCCGGTCCTCGGAATCGCTGAGCCGTTTGACCAGCACATCTACCATATAAAAGCCTTCGCCGAATACCTGATGGCTGAATGTAAACCGGGATGCGATTTTTCCCATGATTTCCACCTGATTGTTTTCAATAATCTTATCTGTCATGATTGTAGTTCCCCTTCCTCTTTTTTGTATTTTGTATAATTTATTTCTATTCCGTTCCTTCCTTATTTAGAACCGGATTTTAAAAAAAAAATTTTTTTCCCTTGTAATCTGAAAAAAATGTGATAGACTTGTATCGTTGGAAATGCCCGTTTTACGGGCTCTTTATATGCATAGAAAGGAAATTGTTTATGAAAATCAAAAGAGAAGATATTCGTAACGTGGCGATCATCGCCCATGTAGACCATGGTAAAACCACTCTGGTAGACCAGTTACTGCGTCAGAGCGGTGTATTCCGTGCGAATCAGGAAGTCCAGGAACGTGTCATGGACTCCAACGATATCGAGCGGGAACGTGGTATCACGATTCTTTCCAAAAATACAGCTGTTTATTACAAAGATACCAAAATCAACATCATCGACACCCCAGGCCATGCGGACTTCGGCGGCGAGGTAGAACGTGTCCTGAAGATGGTAGACGGTGTTATCCTGGTGGTAGATGCGTTCGAGGGTGCTATGCCGCAGACCAAATTTGTTCTGAAAAAAGCGCTGGAACTGGATCTGCACGTGATCGTATGTATCAATAAGATCGACCGTCCGGAAGCCCGTCCGGATGAAGTTATTGACGAAGTTCTGGAACTTCTGATGGATCTGGATGCTTCCGACGAACAGTTAGACTGTCCGTTCCTGTATGCTTCCGCAAAAGCAGGCCATGCTGTTCTGGATCTGAACGATACACCGGAAAATATGGAACCTCTGTTTGAGACCATCTTAAAATACATCCCGGCTCCGGAAGGTGATCCGGATGCAGGTACCCAGGTTCTGATCAGTACCATCGACTACAATGAATATGTAGGTCGTATCGGTGTCGGTAAAGTAGACAACGGTAAGATCGCTGTCAACCAGGAAGTGATGCTGATGAACCATCACGATCCTTCCAAGAAGAAAAAAGTAAAGATCAGTAAACTGTATGAATTTGAAGGTCTGAATAAAATAGAAGTACAGGAAGCAGGCATCGGTTCTATCGTTGCTATTTCCGGTATCCCGGAAATTCACATCGGTGATACTCTGTGTGACGTGGAAAATCCGGAACCGATCCCGTTCCAGAAGATCTCCGAGCCGACCATCGCCATGCATTTTATGGTAAATGACAGCCCGCTGGCAGGTCAGGAAGGTAAATTTGTAACTTCCCGTCACTTAAGAGAACGTCTGATGCGTGAGCTGAACACCGATGTCAGCCTGCGCGTGGAAGATACCGATTCTCCGGACTGTTTCAAGGTATCCGGTCGTGGAGAACTGCATCTGTCTGTCCTGATCGAGAATATGCGCCGTGAGGGTTATGAATTTGCAGTAAGTAAAGCGGAAGTTCTTTATAAAGAGGACGAACGCGGAAAACTGTTAGAGCCTATGGAACTGGCTTACGTGGATGTTCCGGAAGAGTTCTCCGGTACAGTCATCCAGAAAATGAGCGAACGTAAAGGTTCCCTGCAGGGTATGAGTACCGGAAGCGACGGTTCCACCCGTCTGGAATTCGAGATTCCGGCCCGTGGTCTGATCGGTTTCCGTGGAGACTTCATGACCTCCACCAAAGGTACCGGTATCCTGAACACCAGTTTTGATGACTACGCTCCGTACAAAGGAGATATCCAGTACAGAAAACAGGGTTCCCTGATCGCTTTCGAAGCCGGCGAGTCCGTAACTTACGGTCTGTTCGCTGCACAGGAGCGTGGTACACTGTTTATCGGACCTGGCGAAAGAGTTTACGCCGGTATGGTTATCGGACAGAATGGTAAAGCTGAAGATATCGAACTGAACGTGTGTAAGACCAAGCATCTGACCAACACCCGTTCTTCTTCCGCTGACGATGCCCTGAAACTGACACCGCCGAAAGTCCTGAGTCTGGAACAGGCACTGGAATTCATCGATAACGATGAACTCCTGGAGATCACTCCTATCAGTCTTCGTATCCGTAAAAAGATTCTGGATTCCAGACTGAGAAAGAGAGCAAACCTGAAGTAATTAATATTTCATTTCAAGTAATAGCCAGGTATATGGATTCTATCCGGACCTGGCTATTTTTTAGTATTTAATTTCCATAAAAATTGTTCTATGACAACCGCTTCTGAATCTCCCGTATTTTTTCCAGTTCTTCCCCTGTCATATCTGCAATTTCTTCCGGATTTTTTCCCTTTCGTAACATATTTGTTATAATACTTGCTGCTTTTCGTTGTTCACCTTGCTCTGCTCCAATAGCAATTCCTTCTTTTATCCCTTCTTTTATTCCTTCTTTTATTCCTTCTTTTATTCCTTCTTTTATTCCCTCTTTTCTTCCCTCTTTTCTTCCCACTTCTTTTAATTCCAGCATCTGTGAGTTATAATCGCGAATTGCTTTCTCCCTCGCTTCATATTCTAATCTCTTTTTTTCATCCGCGCTCATATGTTTTAACATTTCATACGCTTCGTCTATATAAGTGTCTTCTTTTGCCATTTTCTCGAACTCCTTTCTGCTCTTCGCTCCCAGGAAACGCATCCATCGGATAATTCCGGATTCATTCTGTTCTTTTTCCGGCAATTTTTTCAGTTCCAGCACATGGATCTCCAGCAGATCTGTATATTCTTCCCCCGTGTCTTTATCACAGAAAATAATCTTCCGATAACATCTGCTATCATCCGGGAAATGAATAAAGTCCAAAATGCCTACATGGATACATTTCTTCAGCTTCTCATAACTTTCTCCTGCTTTCAGCTGATCCGTATACATTTTTCCCAAATAAAACAGAATTCTCTTTGTCCAATAGGATACTGCCGTCACCTGCATCTCAAAATCCATCTGCGTTCCATTTTTCAAAATCACTTTCACATCCAGAATCCCATATTTATCATCCGGATATTCTGTATGTAAGATCGTTGGCAGTAAAATAGTTTCTTCGATCTCTTCCGGCTCTACTCCCAATAGTGCTGCGATCATTCCCTGCCGTACCTTTGCATTCTGCATCAGTTCCTTAAAGCAGAAATCTACGGTTGGAAGCATAATAAAATCTTCTCTGTTTTGCGTTTCCTGCGTCATTGTTTTCGTTTGTTCGTTCATTGCGTCTCCTTTTCTTTCTTACAGAACAAAATACGGAGACTTTCTTTCTATAGTACCACACTTTCCTCTCCCATCAAAGAGAACGCATTTTACTGACGACATAACTCTGCTTCAAAATTCCTAAAGAAAATGTCCATATTCTGTTCTATATTCATTTTTGTGTATGCATCGGATATTTTCTCAGGACTCTGAGTATTAGATATGTGATTCCGATATGTTAATTAGATATTTTTATCCGTCAGAAAATGCTTACAGATACTATAAATTTTTATCATTGTACCAGAGTCTTCTATACTTTGCAAGATTTTATCCCTCTAAAAACGTTTATCTTTTTGTAACTGTTCAGTACCTTCACAGTTACGAGCCAAAATACATAAAAAATCACCTTCGGTGATGGCATTTTGGCTTGTACGTCTCGGGATTTTGACATATTCATGTCAAAACACCTCGCGGGACAGTGGCTACTGAATAGTTACATCTTTTCATTTTAATGTTTCTGCCAACCACCAGAAACGGATTCCGGAGGCATGGGGGAGGCAGCCTTTTGCTGGTGCTTTTAGCAAATACGAAATCCAGCATTTACGGAGACTTAGGCGCGAAGCCTTTGCTGAGCGTCTTAGTCGCAGTTAATGCTTAGTTCGGATTTGCGTTACCAGCGGTTGCTTTCCCCATGCCTCCGGAATCCGTTTCGTCCCCCTTTGAAAGAAAAAACGGGTACTGCACATAAACTCATGTACAATCCCCGTCTATTTCTCCGGTTCTTATGTCCCGTTATCTATTATTTTTTATTTCTTTTTCTTCTCTTCAGTGCAAATCCGCCTGCTCCAAGGGAGGCAACAGCCAGTCCAAGCATCTCGAAGATGTTGGTTGGGTCGCCGGTCTTGGCTGTTTTGCTGGTGCTTGTACTTCCTGAAGAAGTTGTTGTTTTATTACCTGTACCGGAAGTTGTTGTGTTGTTCTTCGATGCTGCAGGTGTTGTAGTTGGTGTGGTGGTCGGTGTAGGAGTTGCTGCACTTCCATCCGCTTTCACCAGAGCTTCCATGGCTTTGTTCAGTGAAGCTGCTGCATTATCTACACTTGTCTGGTCTTTCTTAGCTTCCAGTGCACTCTTCGCATTTTTCAGTGCTACCTGCAGAACTTTCCAACTGTCTGCGGTGTAATCTGCTTCTTTCAGTGTTTCTGCACTCTGGATTGCTTTTTCCAGAGAAGAAGTATTTACTTCCTGTGTCGGAGCGTCGCTGGATGCTTTCTTATAAGTAAAGCTCAGATCTTTGTATCCGGTTGCAGTTACTACGATTTCAAAACTGTCACCCTCTGCAAATGGTGCTGCATCTGTGATCAGTGTTCCATCATCATTAAACAGTTTCACTGCACCACGTCCGCTTGCTGCATAAGATTTTCCATTTACAGATACGGAAGTAATATTTTTGATGTAATCTGCAAATTCTGCGTCCGTAGAACCTGCTGCTTTTGTCAGACCAGGTTTTTCCGTATTTTCGTTGTAGGATGCAGGAATTGTTTCTGCATATACTTCAAATCCAACGCTGATCGGTGCGTATTTTCCGCTCTTATCGGTAATCGTCAGTGTGTATGCTCCTTTTTTCACATCTTTCAGGATCAGTTTTTCACCTTTTACGATTGCAGTAGCACCATCTACCGTGTATTCTGCGTCAAATCCTTCCGGAAGAGTCAGACCGGAAATTGTGGTTGCCACACTTGTTTCTCCGTCTTTCAGTTCCGCATCTGCTACAGCAACTGCACTGGTATCGAATTTTACAGGTACATACAGACCTTCATCGCCACCTACCGGGATCTTATAGATACCGTTAGCTGTATAATAAGTCACTTTGTTGATATGCTGTCCCATCATTGCTTTGTAATGTTCAGATGATGTCGGGCAGTTATGTACCGCTGTGGTAAATCCGGTACTCCATGCCAGTTCTGTGACTCTCCAGATATTTTCCAGATGGCGCATACCGTAATCGCTGCCTTCTTTTGTGCTGACGATCACACCATAGATGGCTGTTCCGGTTGGAATCGTATCGGTCAGACCGTCGAGATCCAGCTGATAATCACCATACCTGGATTCTGTCATCAGATCTGCAGTCACACCTTCTGTAATCGTAGTTGCTGTTCCCTGTGTGGCACCAAAGGAGAAGGAACCATCAGCATTTACCGTCAGTTCTTTATAGTAAGACGGTTCTTCGCTCAGTGTATAATAGGAATAGCTTGCACTTTCAAACAAAGCGTCTTTTCCATTGTACTCTGTCGTGCTTGTCTGTCCTCTGTTTGTTACGGTAATCTCTACTTTGGAATCATCAGTAACCTGTGTATATTTGCTCAGATCTGTTCCTGCCGGAACTTTTACAGGGAATGTTACACCTGTTATCTCATCACCCGTGTTATCTACATGGTAAGAGCCTCCAGCCAGAGAACCGGTTTTTACTTTGTTCTTTGTTGCGGAAGTGAACGCATCTACTTTTACATCATTGTTTACATCGGCTTTGTAGAACTGATCGTATGGAATATTCATCAGAACATACGTCTCTTTCTGAACTTTCACCAGTGCTTCTATTGCTGCGTTCAGATGGCTGACCGCTTCGTCTACAGTTGCCTGGGTCTTCGGTGCTTTCAGCTCATCTTTTGCTTCCTGCAGTTCAGTCTGCATGGATGCCCAGCTGTCCGCAGTATAATCCGACTCTGTCAGCGCTTCTGCTTTCTCAATTGCTCTTTTCAGTTCGTCTGTAGTTACTTCTTCTTCTTTTTCTTTCACGATATTCTCATCTGTTGCCTGGAACTGATAGGTTACATCCTGATATCCCAGTGCGGAAATCGTAATGGTCCAGTATCCGGTTCCATCTGTTCCTTCCGGCAAGGTGCATCTCAGTGATTTTGTCAGTCCAAGCTGAATACCATGTGTTTTATGCATCCAGTTATCCGCTGCAAATTTTGTTCCATAAGTAGCTTTTGCATTACTGTAGGTACTGTCATTGCCATAATAAGTCCAGGTTACCGCCTGCATATTAGCACCAAGATCTCCATAATCGCCTGTCAGATATACTCTTAAAAACTCACCATAAGATCCTTTTGCTTCTTTTACTGTCAATCCCGCTGCTTCGGCAGACGGTGCGATCTTTAATATCTGATCTGCAATACCGGATTCCGTTCCTTTCTGGCGTGCTGAAAAACGGAAGCTTCCATCTGCATTCTTTGTTGCAGTTTTCAATCCGTTAGTCGCTTCTGTTACATTGGCTTTCAATCCACTGTAAGCTTGAAGTTTATTTTCTCCATAACCACCAGCCAGTTCGCCTCCATTTTCTACCACATGGTATTTCCGGCAGAATGCTTCATAATCTGCACTTGCCACTTTCACCGGCACATACTTCAGTCCTGTTACCTCATGGACTTTCAGCTTTGTAACCGTTCCGTCTGTGTCTGTGATCTCTCCTCTGTTAAATTTGATCACCTTCCCATTCGTCAGGGTAATTTCTTTTCCATCTGCTGACCAGTGGGATACTTCATAAGTTTTTCCGTTTTCTGCTTCAATGACATCTACACACTGGAAACTTCCTCTGTGCAGTCCATGGTTTGCTGTTGCTCTTGTTACGGCATCGAACGCTCCTTTGTCTGCTTCGTTTCTTGTATCCAGTTCACTGGAAGAGCTGGAATCTCCGGCTGCCTGTACCCCTTCTGCGGCCCAGTACTCTGCCCATGTCATCGCCGCATAGACATATTTGTATTCTTCCTGTGCATTCTTTGTATACGTAAATTTCACTTCCGGATAACCGGTGGAAGTAACTGCGATTTCAAAAGTATCACCCTCAGCAAATGGTGTTGCATCTGTTTTCAGAGATCCGTCTTCGTTGATCACTTTCACAGCTCTACGTCCGCTTGCCGCATACGATTTTCCATTGACAGATACAGAGGTAATGTTGTTGATATAATCTGCAAATTCTTCATCGCTTGCATCTGCATTTTTTGTTATAGCCGGATTCTCATTATCGTTATTGTAAGATGCCGGTGCGCTGTCAACTGACAGGATAAAGGTTGTTGTCATATCTGCATAGTTGTTATTTTTGTCAGATACTGTCAGCGTATATTTTCCTTTCTTTGCATTTTTAAATACGATTTTTCCGTTTTCCACAGTGAAATCCAGTCCGGCAATCTTGTATTCCGGTGAGAAATCTGTCGGAAGATTGGACACTGTAAGTTCTGCTTCCCCTGCAGATACTTTCGCATCTGCTACCTTTACCGTCTGACCTGCTTTTTTCGGTACATACAGATCCGCTACCGGAACTTCATAGATGCCTTTGGAAGTATAGTATGTCACTTTATTGATATGCTGTCCCATCATGCTCTTATAATGCTCAGAGGATGTCGGACAATTGTGTACTACTGAAGTAAATCCGGTACACCATGCAAGTTCTGTCACTCTCCAGATATTCTCCAGATGACGCATACCGTAATCATTGCCTTCTTTTGTACTTACAATGACACCGTAAACCTGTGTGCCACTCTGGGAAATGGTATTCTCCAGTCCGTCCAGATCCAGCTGGTAATCCCCATAAGAAGACTGTGTGGTGAGTTCCGGTGTTACTCCGGATACTGTGTTTACTGTTCCCTGTGTTTTTCCAAAGGAAAGATTTCCGTCAGCATTCAGGGTTACTTCTTTGTAATAAGACGGTGCTTCGCTCAAGGTATAATACGAATAACTTGCACTCTCAAACAGGGCATCTTTTCCCGTATATGTAGTTGTACTGGTCTGTCCTCTGTTTGTAACCGTAATATCTACAGAAGATTCATCTGTAACTTTTGTATACTTGCTCAGATCCACTCCTTCACCAACTTTTACAGGGAATGTCACACCTGTGATCTCATCACCGCTTGCATTCACATGATAAGATCCGCCTGCCAGACCGGCTGTACGAACTTTATTCTTCGTTGCTGATGTAAATGCATCTACTTTTACACTGTTATTTACATCTGCTGCATAGAACTGATCATACGGAATGTTCATCAGGACATACGTTCCGGTTGTAACATCCGGTGTCTCCGGTTCTGACGGTTTTGCTTCCAAAGCTGCAACTGCTGCATCCAGTGCTGTCTGGGCCGCGTCCACTGCTTCCTGGGATTCTTTTGCTTCCAGAGCCGCTTTTGCTGCGGTAAGTTTCTCGGTTAGAGCTGCCCAGGATGCTTCTGTGTAATCTGCCTGATTCTTTCCTTCTGCTGTTGTGATCGAAGTCTGGAGAGCAGCAGTGTTTACTTCAACCGGAGTCGGATCCTGTTTTTCAGATGCTGACTGCATAGCTTCAAGAGCTGCCTGTTTTACTGCTGTTGAGGTACGAGTGGCCGTGCTTACTGCGTCCCAATTCTTAATTGTATCTTCTGTTGCCGGCTGCCCTTCTAATTTTGTTTTAATTCCTTTACTTTTACTATACGCCTTTTCAAAGTAGCTTTTATTATCTTTCTCACTGTAAGACGAATCGGGAGTTACCGTAATATCTTCAAACTTACCATCTTTCACTGTAAGTGATACCGAAATGCCATACGGATCCCACCCATTTTCATCTTCATCATCCTGTGCCGTTCTGTTTACCTGCGCAGTACTTGTGTACGTTCCATCCGCTGCTACCTGCTCTCCGGTCACTGCAAATGCTGTTACCGGGCAAAGTTCCACTGCCATTGCTGCGGCTACCGCCATGGCCATTGCTTTGGTCCTGACTCTTTTGTTGTTCATAAACTCCTCCTTCTTTTACCATAAAATGTTATAGTAGCTTATTATGTAACTATTCAGTAGCCAATGGGGAGGTACTGAACAGTTACCTTATTATCAAGTTAGTCACTATTTCTACTATTAGTTGATAATATTTATCATTAGTTGTGACTAACCTATAATCAAAAAAAATAGACGTTATCTCTTTTCTCAGGAATGTACCTGACAGCTGCCTCTCTCTCATGGGCTTTTATCAAGAGAGAAGTACCTGTCAGATACATTCCTTTTCGTTTATTTGTAACTGTTCAGCACCTTCCCGGTAGCTACCGAATAGTTACATTTATTTGTTCTTTCTTTCCGCTCCCGCGCCCTGACTGACTGCCGGGAGGATTTTACGGCTCACCACGCCGATCAGAATACCTGTGACCGTTCCCGCGATCATCAGCACCGGCAGGTAATAGATCAGCTTCGTATTTTCCAGCACACACATCGCAACCACGATCTGTCCGATGTTATGGGACACGCCTCCGGCAATGCTTATGCCGATCATGGAAAATCCTTTGATCCGCTTCAATAGCAGCATCACCAGAAAACTTAAAATGCCCCCTGCCAGACTGTACAGGATCGACATGCCGTTTCCGAACATAAATCCCACCAGCAGCACCCGGAGGATCACCACCAGTAGCACTTCCATCGGTGCTAGAATATACAACCCGGTGACCGTCACCAGATTGGCAACTCCTAATTTAATTCCCGGTACTCCAAGGTTGATGGGAATCAGGCTTTCCACATAACTGAAGATCATCGCCAGTGCCACAAGCATCGCACCGCTCGATACTCTCCGGCTGATGCTGGCCAGACTGCGTTCCCTGCATCCATTTTTCTGCTGTTCCTGTTTTTTCATCTTCTCGTTTCCTTTCGGAGTATGTTGCTCGTAACTCTTCCACGACTTCACAGTCACCTTCTGAATCATTACGATTTCTCATCTTTTTTTCACTTCGCAATCGTATCCGGCACCAGATCGTCATCGGCCGCCTTGCTGTCCGTATCATTCTGACGGATCACTTCCACCACCAGTTTATGGGGCAGACATACGATCGTCTGTTTCTGACCGCTGATTCTGCCCTGCTCTTTGCAGTAGCCGTCCGGGCAGTCCGCTTCTTCCATATACGCCTGTCCGTCCTCGATGCGGATCACGTTGTGAAATTCTCCTTCGGTAACTTCAATCGTCTGGTCTTTCTCCAGCGGATAGGTTCCATAGATTTCCCCGTTCACGGTAATCTGTACCTTATCCCCTTTCGTCTCTCCGGTCACATGCATCACCAGAAGCATCACCAGAGCCACCAGCACGATCCCTCCTGCCAGCAGGATATCTCTTTTTTTCATATCTGCTCCTTATCTGTCATTTTTGAAAAGCGCAGATCTTACAGTCCCAGCCACAGACAGATCCCAAGCAGGATCAGTGCACGCAGAATCGTAAACCAGAACTCATTTCCTTTGAGCTTCCGGATTCCGCAGTGAATGTGCTTCTGTGGACAGATATCGATACACTTCTGACACTGGAAGCAATCACCGCTGACAGCCCAGTCACCATCCGACGGAAGGCCGATCTGAGACGGGCAGGTCTTCGTACATGCTTTACATCCTTTTCTGCAGTTTTCTCTCGTTCTGTGAAGGGAGAAAAACGGCAGTACCGGAAGCAGGGAAAATACTGCTCCCATGGGGCAGAAGAACCGGCAAAAGAATCTTTCCTGTACACACATGCCAGCCATCAGAAGGAGCAGGATCACAAGACCGATCCCATATCCTCCCAGACGGAAGTTCCCTGCGTGGATCATGGAAAATACATCCCACGGGCTGGTTCCCTGCGCTTTTCCATATACACCAGCATAGCACAAAAAAACAATCAGCAACAGTACCAAATATTTCATATAACTTAAAATCCCGACTGCCTTTTCCGGGATCTTCACCGGTTTCTTTTTCATTTTTTTGCACGCCTTTGTATACAGGGCATGCAGTGCGTCTCCAAACGCGCCGAAGGCACAGGCAAATCCGCAGAAGAATCTGCCGAATACCATAGTGTAGAGACAAATCACCAGAAGCACCGTCACAAACGATGTCATAGCAACCTTCTCACCTGCTCCTATCTGGGTAAAAATGTATTTTACCCCCGCAAATGCTGCGGTATAGACAGATGGAATAAATATAAAATAAAGAAGCTGAATCAATGCCCGCAGCCAGGTATGTATTTTTTTTCTTTCTTTCGCTGTTAGATTATGTATATCCATAATTGCTGTCTTAATCCTCCTGGTTTGCTGCTTCTTCCAGTGCCTGTGCCACCGCTTCTTTGATACCGGTGGAACTGAAGGTTGCGCCGCTGATGGTATCTACCTCTGCACTCTGTGCTTCAAGGATTGTCGGAATAATATCCTCTGCCATAGAAAGATAAGCGCCATCCTCTTTTTCCGCCGATGCGATATTAATCTCAGAAATCATTCCATTCTCAACAATCACTTCCACATCCACCGGTCCGCCAAATCCCTGTGCTTCTCCGGTATAGGTTCCGTCTTTATAAGCACCGTCTGTGATTGTGCCTTCCTTTGCTGCATCGACTGACTGTTCCTGTTCCAGTTCCGCCTGCTGCTCTCTGAGCTGTTCTTCTGCCTGTTCTCTTTTGTCAAGTACCGTGTTATATCCGTTCAGGCAGACAACGACAGCCACCACACTGATCGCTCTGGTCAAAAATTCTCCCATTGTCCGTTCTCTTTTCTTTCTTGTTTCATAGGTATTCCGTGCTTTCACAGTTACCTGCTGAATAGCTGCTTTGTTTCTTACTGCCGTTTTGCATTATTTAATGCCTGCTGGCATGCATCGATAATTGCCTGGGATGTACAGGTCGCTCTGGATACCGTATCGATGCCATCCAGATTACCTTTTTCCGTAATCTGTTTTACCACACCCGTCTTGCTTGATGTTCCGTTGACCGCTTTATTAATGTAGCTGTCGTTACCGGATCCTCCGTCTCCATACACATTATCAATTTTTATAATCTTATCATCTTGAATCGTCACCTGTGCAAACAGATTATATGCTTCAAAATCCATATCCGCATCCGGCAGACAAAGCACCGTCACCGGATATACGCCATCTATATAGGTGCTTTCCGGCGGCAGATCCGGTTCCGGATCCTCATTGGTCCCATCGGAAATCCGCAGCTCTGCAATTGCCTGATTCAACTGGGCTGCTGCCTCATCAAGCTGTGCCTGCTCTGTCGCATTCTTCAGCGCTTTTCTTGCATCTTTCAGACGAACTTTTACAACTGCCCAGCTTGCAGAAGTGTAGTCACCGCCATTCAGTTCATTGACCGCATCGATTACTTTTTCTACTTCCCCGGTATTTAACTGCACTCCATTGTTATCATCAGCAGTGTCTGTCTCTCCGTTGGTGACACGTTTTGCTTCTTCCAACGCATTCTTCACCGCCTGGATCAGTCCCTTGGAACTATAAGTAGCGCCTGATACGGTATCTACCTCTGTACTCTGTTTTTTCATCATCTGTGTAACCACATCCATGGCACGGCCGAAGAACGCATCGTCATCTTCTTCTCCGATGACCAGAACTGCCTTCAGTGTCTTTTCCCGGATCACGATGGCAACGGTAATATCGCCGTTATACCCTTCTGCGGTTCCGTAGTAGACGCCATCGTTATACGGGAGTGTTCCTGTAACCGCTGTTGTATTATTCTCTGTATTTTCTTTGTTTACCGTGTTTGTTCCGTCAGAACCGGAGTTGCCTCCGTTATCCGCAGCTGCAGTCTCTGTCGCTGCTGCCTGGCTCAGTGCATTCCGCACCGCCTTAATGATTCCGTTGGAACTGAAGGTTGCACCGGATACCGTATCAATACCATTAGTACTCTGTGCACCCAGGATCTGATTGATCACCCCGGAAGCCTTCTGGATATATTCACTTCCATCATTGGTTTCCACGATCTGAATATTACTGATCTTTCCACCGCTGATCACAACTTCTACTTTCAGGTTTCCAGCAAATCCTGTTCCGGTTCCATAATAGGTTCCATCTTTATAAGCTGCCGGTTCCTGTACGCTTCCTACTGCCTCCGGTGTTGACTGGCTCTGACTTGCGGAAGTTCCTTCCTGTGAAGAACCCGTCGTACCACTGTCTTTTTCTCCGGTCAGTGCATTTTTTACCGCACTGATAATTCCTTTGGAACTATAGGTTGCACCGGATACCGTATCTACCTTTGTACTCTGCTTTTTAATAATCTGATCAATCAGACCTTTCGCCCGTCCGAAAAATGGTTCGTCATCAGAAGCACTTAAAATCTCGATGGATGTGATCTGTTTGTCTTTGATCGTAACCGCTACCGTGATATCGCCCCGATATCCGGTTCCGGTTCCCTGATAGACACCATCTTCCAGATCAAAGGAACCCTTTGCCTGTTCCTCTTCTTCTGCCGCTTCATCCTCTTTTGTTTCTTCTTCCGTGCTGGTCTTTACCACCGGTACTTCGTCCTCCTGCTCCTGTGTATCCTCCACAGACGCTTTCATCTCGTAAACCGGCGCTTCATATCCATATAAAGATCCTGCCACACATGCAGCCACAACCGCAGCGGAAACAACCGGGGCAAATGGTTTGCACTTTTCTATCATTTCCCTGATGTCCATCTAGTTTCTCTCCTTTGTTTTCGAGTATTTTTATGTACTGACTTTGTAACTGTTCAGCGGCTTCCCGGTGGCGAGCCAAAATGCATCTAAACATCTTCTGTGATCGCATTTGTACTTGTACGTTTAGGGATTTTCGCATAGCTTTTATTTATGAATCACTGTTACATCCATATCCGTAGTCAGACTGTCGACGATTCCTTCTGTCACATACAGCTTTCCGTCTGCCGTCTCCATAATTGTTTCGAATTCATCGCTGTTTTCCCGCCAGAACTGTGCTGCTTTTTCTTCTCCCATAATAAACAGGGAAGTCGAAAGACCATCCGCAAGGGTTCCGTCATCGCTGACGATCGTTACAGAGATCAGCCCGCTGTCTGCCGGATATCCGGTCGCCGGATCAATAATATGATGATATGTCACGCCATCTTCCTCAAAATAACGTTCATAACCACCGGATGTGATCACCGCCTGATTTTCAATCTCCAATATACCAAGATAATCTTCCGTATCATCCGGGCTCTGGATCGCTACTCTCCATTTACTGCCGTCTGTTTTACATCCCAGAGCCTGTACGTTTCCACCGAGGTTTACAAGCCCGCTTGTCACACCGCAGTCCTGATAGATCTGCATGATCTGGGCAGAGGTATATCCCTTTGCGATCCCCCCCAGATCGATCTCCATGCCATCCCGGTCAAAAGAGATTTTTCTTGTGTCTTTGTCGTAATTCACTTTAGACGCATCGGCAAGGATCAGCTTTTCTTTCAGTGTCGCATCATCCGGCACATGATACTCCTGTGTCGGAAATCCCCATGCCTGCATCACCGGGTAAATCGCAATATCAAAGGCTCCTTCTGTCTTGTCATACAACTCCAGCGCCCGTTCCACCAGATATCCGCCATCTTCAGAAAGTGTTGCCTCTCCTTTCTGATTCAGCTGATAGATCTCACTGTTCTCATCACCGGTAGAAAGAAGGGTATCAAGCTCTTCCACCCGTTCCGCTGCCTTATCAACCGCTTCCTGCGCATGCTCCCCATATGCAGTCAGTGTCATATAGGTATCCATGGCAAAGAGATCCCTGGACGCTTCTTCTGTTTTCTCGTTCGGATCTTTGCCGGATGCTTCCGTTTCTGTGTTTCCCGTCTCCTGCTCATCCTGCGCAGATTCTTCTGCAGTGATTTCCTGTTTCGTTATATTTTCTGTCTCATCTTTCGTTGTTTTCCCACATCCACCGATAACAAATGCAGGAATCAGACAGACAAGTAATGCTTTTTTTAATTTCATTTATTGCCCTCTTATTAGTTCTTTCTAACTTTTGATAGTATATACTTTATTTCATTTCATTGTCAATTCTTGATTTTCTTATTGTACTTATTTTATCATTATTTTTGTGTGCTTGATAAATTTTTTCATTTTATATATTTTCCGCACAGGCAAAGCTAAGTTAGCTCTCCGTTACCGACAGGTAGCAAAAAACCTTCGAACCGGATCTTTTCCCTTACATCCATTCGAAGGTTTTTCCATTTATTTTGATATTCTTTTATATTTGTGGTTCACTCTTCCTTCCGCGTCAGGTCTTTCACCCATCTATATTTTTTATAATTGGCAAATACAGCCGGCAGCTTGATGATTTCATCAATATTGATCAGCATATACACCGCCAGTACCGGCAATTTCAATACAAATGCACTGATCAGACCGATCGGAACCGTTACACACCACATGGTTATTGTATCACATACCAGTCCGAATCTTGAATCCCCTCCGGCACAGAAAATACCGCCAATATTCGTTGCCGTGATCGCTTTTCCTGCCAGATAGTAGGTACACATCAGAAGCATCCATTTCAGATAATGATGCGCCTGTGGTGTCAGATCCGTAACCTTTAAAATCAACGGAATCATTGCCAGAAGCACTCCTCCCGAGATCACACCGATCCCGACAGCGCATCTGCACAGACGGTCACCGTAGGCTTTCGCCCGCTCCAGTTTCCCGGCTCCCAGTTCGTTTCCGATCAGGATACCTCCGCCGCTTCCCAGTCCACCACAAAAGCATGCCATCAAGCTCTTGACCACGTTGGCAAGCGAGTTCGCCGCTACCGCATCCGTTCCCATATGCCCCATGATCACAGAATACATCGTATAGCCGCACCCCCAGATAATCTGATTGCCCATCGCCGGTGCCGTATATTTCCAGAAATCCTTCCGAAGCAGTGGATCACTTTTCAGTGCGAAGTTCAACCGGAACCGGATGCCGTCTTTTCGCATGGATTCTGCGATACACCATATCAATTCCACAACTTTTGCAAGCACAGTTGCAAGCGCTGCTCCCGCAATCTCCATCCGCGGCAGTCCACACAGTCCAAAGATCAAAAGCGCATTCAACAGCACATTCAAAACCACCACGACAGAACTGATTGTCGTTGCTTTTACCGCTTTCTCACTGTTCTTTAACACGCACAGATAGATCTGTGAAATACCGGACAACAGATAAGACAGCGCAACTACCCGCAGATACTGTGCTCCACGCTCGATCAGCACCGGTTCATTGGTAAAGATCTTCATCAGTAGTTCCGGGATCGCCAGACCGGCTGCACAAAACAGCGCGGAGACGATCGCTGTCACCTTCAGGACATAGGCAAATACTTTTTCTACCGACCGCCTGTCTCCTTTTCCCCAATACTGCGCCGCAAACATACTGGTTCCGATCGTCATCGCTCCCAGAAACAGATTCTGTACAAACGTCACCTGCCCTGCCAATGATACCGCCGCCAGCGATTCCTGTTCTACTTTTCCCAGCATCAGCGCATCCGACGCACTGACGATCGCCAGCATAAACTGCTGAAATGCGATCGGCAGTACCAGTCGTACCAGTTTTTTGCGGAAAATATCGTTATTTATATGCATTTTTTCACTCACGTTTTTCCTCCTATGTCGATATGCTCTCACCTTTTTGTATATTCTTCCTGGAAAATTATCTGTCGATTTATCCTTTTCAACAATTTTCTATTATGCTACATTTCCCACAATTTTTCCACTCTTTTTTGCATGTAAAAAGAGCCATATCTCAAAAGACATGACTCTTTAAAATCTATTATGTAACTTCGAATTACAGCACACGACGAACTGCAACGATCGGTCTGTATGCAGCGTTTCCGCTGATCTTAATACCGTCTTTTGCGTTACTTGCATGTACAATCTGTCCACCGCCCATGTAGATCGCTACATGACCTGCGTAGCAGATAATATCTCCAGGCATTGCCTCAGAGTAGGAAACTCCACGACCACAGCCTGCCATTGCTCCGGAGGAATGCGGAAGGGATACACCAAACTTTGCATATACACTCATGATAAATCCGGAACAGTCAGCACCGTTTGTCAGGCTTGTACCACCCCATACATAAGGATTGCCAACAAACTGACATGCGTAATTAACAACGGACTGTCCTGTCGGGTTATATGATACGCTGCTGCCTGAGTTTCCTGATGAGCTGGAAGAAGAGCTTCCGTTGTCCTTGGATGTTGTTGCACTTGAACTGCTGCCTGTATTGTTGCTGCTTGCATTGTTACTGCTTGTATTGCTATTAGATTTATTGCTCGTTGAAGAACCGGAACCTGTATTACTGCCGGAAGCAGAGGAAGATTTCTTGCTTGCTTCTGCTGCTTTCTTTGCTGCCTCATCTGCTGCTTTTTTGTTTGCTTCTTCCTGTGCTTTCTTTGCAGCTTCTTCTGCTGCTGCCTTCTTAGCTGCTTCCTCGGCTGCTTTTCTTGCTGCCTCTTCCGCTGCTTTTTTCTCTTCTTCTTCAATTTTCTGAATCTCAGCATTCTGCTGACGAATCAGTTCCGTGTACTGTGCAGCCTGGTTCTGCGCCTGTGCGATCTGTGCATCATAATCACTGGAAGTTGCTTTCTTTTCTTCCAGCTGTGTCTGCATACTCGCCTGACGATTCTGATACTCCTGGTTCATCTCTTCCAGTTCTGCTTTCTCACTGTCCAGCTGATCCCCAAGGTCTTTTACCTGCTGTACAGTCTCTTTGAACTCTTCCAGACTGTTTCTGTCACTGTCATACATCTGCTGTACATATTCTGCCTGGTTCAGAAGACTGGTAAAGTCCGATGCCTGGAACAGCATCTGTGCCCATGCATCATCTCCACCCTTTTCATACAGATACTGGATTCTCTTCTTCATGGCTTCATACTGTTTCTGTTTATTTTCTTCTGCCACTGCCAGATCTGCTTTGGTCTGCTCGATCTGCGCTTCTTTATCGGATAACTCACCATCCAGAATCTCAATCTCAACCATAATATTTACCAGATCAGAATCCAGCTGATCGATCTCAGCGGAAAGTGTCTGTTTCTGGTCTTCCAGATTATTGATTTTGGACTCCTGTGCTGCAAGCTGACTCTGTGCTGCTGCCTTATCCTGTTTTAACTGATCTTTTCTGGATGCAGCACCGGCAGGTACTGCCTGTGAAATTGTCAGCATTAATCCTAATGTTAAACAAAGGATTCTTTTTTTCATACATTTCTCCTTTTATGGTTTTACATTGTGTTATATACTCTCGTAATATTTACGAAATATTCTCTTTACATTCCTTAACATATTAACACAAAACCTTTTTTCCTGCAACCCCTCTATGCTAAACTCATTTCAATTCATAGAATCTAAAGTTCATTTACTGGTAACTGTTCAGTACCTTCACAGTTACGAGCCAAAATGCCATCACCTTCGGTGATGGCATTTTGGCTTGTATGTCTCGGGATTTTGGCATATTCATGCCAAAACACCTTGCGGTACAGTGGCTACTGAATAATTACATTTACTGTTTCCCTGATTCAGAAAAGACGTTAATCATTCGTTGTTGGCATAGTTACATCAGACAAAGAAAAAAGATGGTTGTCGTCAGCCATCCTTTTTCTTTGCATTTTTCTTATTGCGGTCCAATCAATTTTTCAAGTACCTGTGCTGCCGTCATATTACGCAGTCCATCCGGATCTCTCATACTGCTGGAGGACCACTGGAAACGGTCTACGTTATTCACATATGCTTTACTTGCGATACACAGATTATATTTGCCGGCTGCATCTGAATAATATTTCTTCATATATGCATTTGCCAGTTTTACAGCCTCACTGTTCGTGCTTCCTGCTGTATTGACCGTACCGCTGATCTGAACTACCGGTGGCGTCGCATGAACGATCACCAGACTTCCATCCGAACACATGCCAAGAACAACCCACACATGACCGGTCATACTTACCACGTCACCAGGTGTAAATGTTCCACCGGAAACTTTTCCGTGCGATCCAAAACCTTTGTTGGTCAGATAAGCCGGAAATCCGGTAGATGTTGAACTGTATGCCGTTTCTTTCTGATTTGATTTCGTATTATATGTATTGTAGACAGCCCAGCTGACCAGACCGGAACAGTCCAGACCATTCTGATACTCATATCGATGTTTCGTATAATTATACGAAGCTCCCTGCTGATTATAGAACTGTTCCCACTTCGGGTTCATACCGATACGCAGTCCGTCTCCGTCTGTCCAGGCGTCATGACCGCCACCCCATACATACAGGGTGTTACCTACCGGCTGAATCATTGTTTTCAAAAACTTGGTCAGAGTCCCAATCGCCTGACTTTCTGTTCTCGATGCTTTTCCATCTGCTCCGATTTCAACACCGCCGATGACTGTACTTACCGCCATGGCTCCACTGCTGTAAAAATAATACTCTGAACCGTCAATATTCTGCCAGTCCGTCAGCATGGCACCGCTACCGTTCATATAATATTTACTTCCACCAACGGTTGTCCAGCCTGTTGCCATCTTACCGGTCGTCGGATTCAGATAATACCAGGTACTTCCGATTTTCTGCCAGCCTGTCAGCATGGCACCGCTGCCGTTCATATAATACCAGTCACTGCCCAGTTGCAGCCAGCCTACTACCATGGCTCCATCCTGATTCATGTAATATCGGGTTCCTCCAATGGTTGTCCAGCCCGTTGCCATATCGCCATTTCCCGGATTCAGATAATACCAGGTACTTCCGATTTTTCTCCAGCCCGTTGCCATGCCACCATTTCCCGGCTCCAGATAATACCAGACATTCCCAATCTTTTTCCAGCCCTGCGCCATATCGCCATTTCCCGGATTCAGATAATACCAGGTACTTCCGATTTTTCTCCAACCGGTTACCATATTACCGTTGCCCGGCTCCAGATAATACCAGCTGCTTGCGCGTTTTAGCCAGCCGGTTACCATCCAGCCACTGCCGTCAAAATAATACCAGGAACCATTAATTACTTTCCAGTTGTTTCTCGGATAGGAACCATCTGCTTCCCGATACCACCATCGTCCGCCGCTGGACACCCAGCCTGCTGTGGAAACTGTCTGACTGCTTTCTGCTTTGTTCTGGGAAGTCTTTCCTTCCACCCAGACACCATCGCTGTTCACGTAGTAGGCACCATTATCCACCCAGGTATCATGCTGCATCACACCGGAACCGTTCATGAAATAATATTTCCCATTCAGTTTCACCCATCCGGTAGCCATCGCTCCACTGGATGTAAGATAATACCATTCGCCGCCCAGTTTTTTCCAGCCAGTCGCCATCCAGCCATCTGATTCAAAATAATACCATGAACCGTTGATCAGTTTCCAGGTACTCTTCGGATAACTCCCATCTGCATTTCGATACCACCATCGTCCGCCGCTGGACACCCAGCCTGCTGCTGTCGTTGTGGTTCTCACCCGCTGGTTTGTGCTCTGATTATTCTTCGCCGCATAACCCTCTACAGGTACAAGCAAGATACTGAGGCATAGAACCAGAGTCAGATATCTCCTGATTTTCTTATTCAGTTTTACCATTTGTTTCCCCTTTACTCCTTTTTGTGATCCTCTTCCATCTGACGGATCTGCCTGGCCACTTCACAGCTGCCCCGATGGATGCACCGTCTATATCCACAGTCCACTTCGGTCAGTTCGAGTCCTTCTTCCTTCTCTGTAAACTCACAGGTCACTGTCTGTGCCTGATTATACGTCCTGCAGAATCCGGAAAATATCTCCTCCCTGATTGCCTGTTCCACAAATATCACCGGCTTTCTTCTTTATATAATAGTGATCACGTTTGTTTTTCAAGGTATCTCACCATTACACACTTTGCGATGCACAGAATTCATACTAATCGCATAAATTTGTGAGATATGTCTCGGGTTTTCTGTGACCTTCGCTCACGAAAAACGCCTCGCAAGATAGTATCAGTGAACAGTAACAATTATGTTACCGTTTAAGTATAACTTTCTTCCTCATAAATATCAAGTGAAAATCCACAAAAAGAGATTGTTTTTTCCTCGTAATTCTTGACTTTTTTGCTAATTTATGCTATTCTTTAAAAGAAGTCTGAAAAAGAAGATCCTGGCTACTGACGGATATGTGGAGGAACCACAGGAAACCAGGATTCATATTGGCCGACCGTCTGGGCAGCAATGTAGAACATGATTACATTTGCTGCGTTTTTTTATTTACGGAACAGATGCATTCTTCACTTTTTGTTCCGTTTCGGGGGCAGACGTCCGGTCAGAAGAAAGGAGAAATAACTATGGGATACAAAACAGACATTGAGATCGCACAGGAATGCGAAATGAAACCGATC
>ERZ839489.391-NODE-391-length-46230-cov-133.862891_pt1 | contig 46230 bp, 76 predicted proteins | sample MGYA00519938_ERZ839489 | MGnify/ENA primary metagenome ERZ839489 (study PRJEB31850, sample SAMEA3708846) | human gut metagenome | biome: human gut; feature: human-associated habitat; material: faeces | place: China | collected 2014 ...
TGACCCCTTGACTTTTAATCAAGTTGTCCGGGGTTCGAATCCCCGCACGCTCACTTTAAAAAGCACGGTTGCTAAATGGCTAAATACCGTGCTTTTCTTGTATTTATGCGGTTTTTAAGGGTATGACCCGTCTAAAAATCATACCCTTAAAAGTAATCGAAAGTATCTAAAGTTTAGGAAAGTATTTGTTCCATGCGTGTTCCATGTTCCACTTTTGTTCCAGAAAAATTTATGAAGCAATTTCTTTGCGTTGTTCCATTTTTTGTTCCAGATTTAAAGCATCGTTTACAGCGGATATACTGTCCTCTTTTTCTAGCATTAAGTGATTGTATACTTCCAGAACGACCTTTTCAGAATCCCCTACAAGCATTGCAATCATCTTTATGCTAATCTTAGGAAACTGGTAGCATAAGTTTGTGCAGTAATTGTGACGGAAGATGTGGCTTGTTAAATCCTCAATAGGACTTTCGCTTACTGCCTGCATTGCTTTTATGATTCTACCCCACATTCTGCGGAAACCAGATTTTGTCATAGGCTTGTAATCACGATTTATGAATAAGTATTTCCTGCCATCTTTTCTAAGTTGTTTTATGTAACTAGAGATTGTATCGAATACGTTATCCGGTAACGGTAACGTTCTTTCTCCGTTCTGTATGTTTTTTACTGTTTTTTTCTTTGGTATGTTGTCTGATATGTCGTGTGATTTTTCGATAGATACTGTATGTGCTTCTAGGTTGAAGTCTGCTTCTGTTAGTGCTAAGGCTTCTCCACACCGCAATCCACAGCCGTAAATTATAAAGACATATATTTTATCCATTTCATTAAAAGAAGCCTTAAAAACGGCTCTCTGTTCGTCTGGCGTCAATGGGCGTTTTTCTTTCGCTTTGTAACTTATAGATTCAAAGTTGTCAAATATATCTGCGAATGATTGTGCGGAATAAATGCGATCACAAACAGCAGAGTGCAGGACCTGCTTAAATGTCATGACTATTTGTTGTTGTGTCCGTGGTTTGCCTTTAGCACCGTTCAGAATCAATTGTAAGTGGCTTCGCTGTACGTCTTGTAGCTTAATGTATTTAATGCTGTCAAAATGGACGTTAATTACATTGTCGTACATTTTATTAGTATTGTTAGCTCTGTTAGATTCTTTATATAAGACTTTCCATTGTCTGGCATAATCAATAAATAGTATATCAGAGTCAATCATTGCCTGCCGTTGGTCCCTTAGTTGCTCAAACTCCTTTACAATTCTTTCTAAATCCTTAGAGCTTTTCTTGGACCGCAGGTGTTTATATTTCTTTTTACCGTTATCCTTGTATGTGCCATCCCACACGTTAGTAGAATAGTAACCGTCTTTACCTTTTTTAAATTTAGCTGTTGCCATTGTATCACTCCTTTTTTAATAATCAAAATCACAAAATTGGTACAAAAATAACAGCCATGCAAGAGTGGATTTTTTTGCTGTTGCAAAACAATATAGATATGATACAATATAAATGAACTTTCTATATTAAAATTTTATATTATAATCCAACGATGTTATCACAAAGAAGCTACCGTGTTTTTTATCAAGCGTTCACGGTGGCTTTTTTGCGTTCTTGCATAACTGATGTAGTCATGATACAATATAGGTGTTTGGCTGTACTATCTTGTATGATAACTACCTTGTATTTATATTAGATAGTGCTTAGGACTGTACCTATTTTGGCGTGGTACGGTCCTTTTTTATTGTTATTTAACTTCCCAAGATTTACCGCAGTCTTGGCAAATTGCCATTTGTTTACTGTTAATATCTGTCTTAGATGATTTCTTTTCTTTGTATTTAGACTTTTTAGGTGTTAATGCCCACAGACCGCCAGTCGCTGCGATCATACCGGCACGTCCCAGACTGTTACCTGTACGAGTCACAATACTCTTTTTACGGACCTCAGATTTTCCCTTTGTTTTAGCTGAGTCCTGCACAAACTCATATCCTATATTCAAGCTGTGACACTTAGGACAGTATGGTGCATCCAGATAAAAAATCTTATAAAAATCTTCGGCTTTTTTGCTGTCTACCTTTTTCAAAATCTCATAGTAAGCATCCCTAGACCTGTCTTTATCCGCTTTGATTTTGCATGCATTAAAACCAAAATTACCGTTAAATTTACGCATTTCATAATCATAAGTTAACTGATTAATAGCATCATTTGTATAATCAAGTTTGACAATAATATCTTCTTTTGGATTCTCTTCCGCCTTATCAAAACGGCATAAATAGAAGCTGTCTTTTACTACATAAAGTATATGTGTTAGTGTAGAAAGAAAACCACTATCTGTATATTTACCTGCTGTGATAATTAAATCACTAGGTTCATTAACAATACCTTTTTCTATAGCAATCTCAATCGTTTTTTCATCAATTTCATACTGCGGAACTTCATTATCAGCAGTAGAAACAGTAGCTAATTCTTTTAAGATTTCCTCTGTTGGACATCCACAGTTTGGACACGCAGGAGCTTTTTCAGAGAACTCTTTTCCACATTCTGTACAAGTTATTAGTGCCATGTAAAATCCCTCCTTTTATAATGTATAACAGGCAACATACCAACCAAAATCCCCATCAAATCCCCATCAAGAAACCACGGTTTTATGCGGTTTGTAGGACTTTTTACATAGTAGAATCCCCAACAAATCCCCAACAAATCCCCATCAAAACACCATCAAGGTATGTTTTTTACTTCTGAAAATCTCAAAAACCACGTATTTATGCGGTTTTCAGCACTATGCAAAAAATATTTTATTTTATGGTTGACAAATCACGTTTTATGGTGTATTTTTATTTTCTTTTATATAAATATATAGTATCTAAAGACTATAGTTATATATAACCTATATAGTATTATAATAAATAATATATTTATATTTAATTAAAAAGAAAAAAATAAAACAAAAAAAGAAAAAGTTTAGAGCTGTTTAAATGCAATTAGCTGTGGGGTGTATCCTGTCAGCATTGCAAGTTGCTCTTTTGTATAATCTTTGTGATAAAGTATCACTTCATCGGGTATCAAAAGTTCCGAAGCAAATGTCTGTGCTTCTTGTTCGATAGAGTTCTCATAACAGTTCTTGCCGAATGAGAAGAAATAAAAATCTTCTTTGTGCAGAACTGCATGACCTAACTCATGAGCTAATACTTCGTGATACTTTTTTTCGTTGTCTAATAATTTTTCGTTTATGTAAATAAAATCTCTTTCGTGAATCTTTAAATAGCAACCAGATATTTTTTTTAAGTCCCCGATCTGGATGATTATGTCTAATTCTTTTGCAAGCCTAACGGGGTTTCTGGTTTCGTATTTTTTAATCAAATTGTATACAATAGATTTAATTTGATTATGATTCATACATTCATATCCTTTCTTCACTTCTTTTTCTGTTTAAGATATATAAGTGACATTTCATATTGAGCTAATATTGCATCAAGAGATTCATCATCAAGCTTTTCCCCATCGTAGTAAATTGGATGTTGAGTTCTGTTTTTTAGTAAATCTCTCATTCTCTCTAGTTCATCTTTGATGTCTATAACACTGTTATCTTTTTCTACATTCTCCTTTCCTGTCAGTATGTAATCAACTGTTACTCCGAAAAAATCGGCAATTCTTTGTAGCTTTTTAAGACCAGGTTTGCTTCTACCTGCTTTCCAGTCGGAAAACGTGGATTTAGAAATACAAGCTAGTCTTGCTACATCGGAATCTTTCAAACCTCTTTTGTCACGAAGTTTTGCATAAAATTCGTACATATAGCACCGCCTTTTAAAAAAGTTCTAAAAAATCGTACAAAAACTATTGACAAGTTCTGAAATTCCGAATATAATAAGCTTACAAGTTCGGAAAACGAAAACAAGCCATCTGGTAAGTTCTTGTTATGATATTTTCTTGACAAATTGTATTATAACTGATTTCCGAACTAAAATCAATAGAAATGTTCGGAAAGGAGGAAATATGTACGAGAAATATCGTAAATTACGAGATGAAAGGAATTTAACAGATTCCGAAGTGGCAAGAGGAACAGGAATTACAAAGTCAACATTTTCCGATTGGAAAGCAGGTAGAAGTAATCCCGGTCTTAAAAAAATTCAGAAGATATCTAAATTTTTAGGAGTAGCAATGGAAGATTTGTTAGAGGAGATTTAGCAATGATAAGAAAAATCAAGAAACTTGTAAAGCGAATGGCAGAAGCACTTTACAAAAACTGTGATAAGTTCGGATTAACCAGACAGGATAAAGAAGTTAAAGAGTTAAAAGAATTTATCGACAGAATAGGAGGATGGTAAGGGATGTATATTCCACAATTTTATTTAGGATGCTTTGTAGGAGCTGTTACGGTGCTTGGATTAGAGATTGTAGCAGTGATGATTGATAACTACAAAAGCAAAAAGAGAAGAAGAGAACTAAAGAAATAAAAAAGCCCCATGCGGTACTGGAACTACCACACAGGGCGAATGTAACCACTAACCATAGCTTAGCGGTAAGGAAATTATAACACAATTTTTTTAACACCGCAAGAAAGAGGTGCGGAATGGAAGATAAGACAAAGCAATGGAAAGACTTAGAAGAATACTTTGCAACAGAGGTAATCGAGCAAAGTAAACGGACAGCAAAAAGATGGTTTGCAATCTGGCTAATTACATTCATTGCATTGGTAGCGACAAATACAGTGTGGATATATGTGTTTAACTCATATGAATACGTTCAGCAGGACGGAAGCGGAGTTAACAACTATCACACCGACATTGATGGAGACTTAAAGAATGGGACAAAGAATTAAAGCCAAGAAGAACGGAAAATACAAGAAAGTAGCGTTCAGACAGGCAGGAATGAAGAAAAGAGGATACTACCGCAGGAAGAAGCGGAGAAAGTGAGGCAAAGTTGGAAAAAGTAAAGTATACAAGTAATGACATAGATGTTTTGAAAAAAAGATTGTTAGTCACGGATGAAGAGCTGTGCTGTGTGTTAGGAGTTGGCAAACCAACAGCCAGAGCGATGGCAGAAAAGGCTGACGCAGTCGTTAGAGTTAACGGAAGAAAGCTTAATTCGATGGAAAAGATTAGACAGTACATTGATACAGTAGCAGGAAAGTAAGAGAAAGGAGTAAAGATGGAATACCCGAAAGCAGTCATGAAGATGGGAGAACTTGTTAAGATGGGGTTCCCGAGATCGTTTCTGGATGAAGCTTATCGGGAACGTGGACAAGACTTTGCACAAAAAGGTCCTAAGTCCAATTCTCCTATATTTTTCGATACAGAAAGATTTGAAAAATGGAGAGTAAGAAAGCTAGCAAATGAGAACCAAGCAATGCAGAGAGGAGGGTTTTAAATGAAAATGGGAGCATTCATGATGGGGTGTGGACTGTTAGTCTGCGGATTAGATTTAATGCCATTCTGGTTTATGGGTACTTGCGTAGCCGCAGGACTGGCATTAATCGCACAAGAGCGTGATGGATGGAAATGAAAAAAAGCACCCAGACATGCAGGTCTAAAGTGCTTAACAAAAAATGCATAACAACAGTATAGCAGGAAAAGGAGAATGTGACAATGATTATTACAAAAAAAGAGTTTAAGGATGCGGTTAAAAATATTATCGTTGATGGAATCAACAACACACGACAAGAGAATGTAACAGAGGAAAAAAACGCAGAAGCTGACAAAGAGTTAGCAACAATGTTGACAGACTACTTTGAAAAGGTAATAAGAAATATCTTTTGTGGAGAAAATTGGACGTACAGTAAAGATGAATTAGCTACTGTTTCGGGTTCGGTTTTAAATGATAGATTTTCTGACAATCCAGAACCACTGGTATTTATGGAAAATTTTGCATGCATTGCAAGCACTGGACTACTGATTAAAATGTTAGAAGAAAAAATGCAGGAAGAAGAGCCACAGGAAAAGGAATTTGATGTAGAAGAGATTCTGAAAGAAGCAGGGAGTGAGCAGGAATGATCGTAACAGGATACACAAACGAATATGGCGAAGTAATCCCAATGGAAGATGCAGACGATTATATCCAAAAGAGAATAAAAGGAAATGAAGAAGATAGAGAGTGGTTCATCGACTATATGTGGGATGTACTGGAAAACAATATGGATGAACTCTTAAAACTTAGAGAAGCATTTTTTGACGATGTATGCAGTGACAAAGAATGCGACGAGCAGGGAAATATTAAAGAATGTATTGAAGAATGAGAGGTAAAACATGGCTAAATTATATGAGATTAAAAACGAATTTAACGAACTGCTTTTAATGGCAGATGAGCAAGGGTTATCCCTTGATGATATTAAAGACACTATAGATGGAATCGAATTTGAGTTTGAGGAAAAGGCTGATTCTACAGCAAAGATGATTAGAACGCTGATTGCTGATGCGGATGCGGTAAAAGCAGAGAAAGACAGATTAGCAGACAGAGAAAAGGCATTGAGAAACAGTGCAGATAATCTGAAAAAGTACCTTGAAACAATGATGTTAGAAGTAGATAAGAAGAAATTTAAAACAAAGCTGTTTAGCTTTAACATCCAGAAGAACGCACCAAGCGTAAAAGTAGAGGTTGAGGAATTATTACCAAAAAAATATTTAATTCCACAGCCAGACAAAGTTGACAAGAAACAGCTTCTTAAGGACTTGAAAGCAGGAGTTATTGAAGCAAATGAAAATATGAGACTGGTACAGACAGAGAGTTTAAGAATTAGATAGGAGTGTTGGAAGATGGAAAAATTCAGAGATTTAAGAGCAGATGAAATTGATTGCAGAGTTGCAATCGTAAAAGATAACGGAGTGTCAATCTTACTATATAAAGATGCACGATGTGACATGAATATCCTTGATGAAGCAATTGGTATTACAAACTGGAAAAGACATCACGAAGTGATTAACGGAAATCTTTTCTGCACCGTAGAAGTATGGGACGAAGAAAAGAAAGAGTGGATTTCTAAACAGGATGTAGGAAAAGAATCCTACACAGAAAAAGAAAAAGGACAGGCTTCGGATGCATTCAAGAGAGCTTGTTTCAATCTTGGAATCGGACGAGAACTGTACACAGCACCTTTTATCTGGATTCCGAATAAATACGTCAATATTCAGCAGGGAAGAAACGGAAAACCTACAACAAATGACAGGTTCAAGGTTGAAAAAATTGTAATCGAGAACAAAAAAATTGTAGGATTGTCAATCGTTAACGATACAACACATAAAAGAGTATTCATCTATGATGGCAGAACAGAGGAAGAAAAGAATGGAGACAGAAGTAACGATAAGTAATATATCAATTGATTTTAAAAGTGGTAAACAGGTTCTTTCCGTTTTATGCGAAAAAGACATAAGAGGGGAATATTACCGATTAAGAGATAAAAAATGTAACTTGAAACTGACTCAGTACAGAAAGAAAAGATCGTTAAATGCTAATTCTTACTTTCATAAATTAGTAAGTGAAATAGCCAAAGTTTTAAAAGTTAACATGATGTATATAAAAAATAAAATGATTGCAGAGTATGGTCAATATGAGTATTTAGGTGGGAGACTTGTTGAAATAGCGTTAGATCAAGATTTAGATGTATACACAATAGAAGAACATCATTTACAACCAACACCGAAACTTATTGTCGATGAAAATGGAGAAGTTCTTAGAGTTAATTTGATGATGAGAGGAAGTCATACATATAACACGAAAGAAATGTCAGACCTCATTACTGGGACAGTTCAAGAAGCAAAAGAACTTGATATAGAAACTGAAACACCACAGGCTATAAGAGAAATGTCAGAAAGGTGGGGAATAGAACTTGAAAAAGCTAACTAGTGTATTTACAGAAAATATGGACTGTTGCATTTACACAGGTTCTTACATAGTGGAAAGACATCATATTTTCGGTGGTTCTAATAGGAAGAAAAGTGAAAAATATGGATTTGTCGTACCACTAAGACCAGACTTTCATCCGAACGGTGTACATTTTAACAGAAAAAATGGAGACATAGATAGAAAGCTTAAGACGATGGCTCAAACATATTATGAAGAGAATATCGGTAGCAGGGAAGAGTTCAGAAAGGAGTTTGGCAAGTCATGGCTGTAACATATACGATTCAAGGCAGACTGGACGGACTTAACACTTTTATTTATGCAAACAGGACCAATCCCTACAAAGGTGCCAGATGCAAAAAAAACAATCAAAAAATTTGCAAGGCATACATACCACAATGGCTAAAGAAAAAGCACATAAAATTCCCAGTGATTCTGGAAATTAAGTGGTATGAAAAGAATAAAAGACGTGATCCAGACAATGTCTTTTCGGCTATTAAGTACATATTAGATAGCTTGGTAGAAGCAGGAGTGTTCCCAAACGATGGTCAGAAACAGGTAGAGGGTATCGTTAACTGGATAAAGGTCGATGCAAAGAATCCACGAATAGAGATTACGATTTACGAAAATGGAGAGTTCGACATTGAAAAGTATGCCGAAAAAGTGAGACAAAAATTAATTACATAGATGAAGATGGAATAAATGCAGGAGGGCAGTGAATGAACATAAATATAAATACAGACTGGGAATGGTATGAAAACACAAATGTATTTAGATTGTTTTATCATTGCCTACTGCATACAAATTTAGAGGACAAGCGGTACTGCGGAAAAGAGATAAAGGCAGGACAATTTGTTTCAAGTCGTGCAAGAATATCCGCAGAAACAGGGCTAACAGTAGACCAAGTCAGAACTGCTCTTAAGAAGCTAAAGGACACAGGGTACATATCCACAAAAAGCACAAATAAATACACGATATACACAGTAAATGGGTATCAAACCTACATAGATTGTGGACAAGTTGTAAAAGTAACTACCGAGGAAAACACGGCAGTTGAAAATGGAACAAAAATGGAACAACCAGTGGAACGAAAAATGGAACAACCAGAAGAAGATGCAAAGGAAACTTGCGAGAAGTCAAAGGAAACTTGTGAAAAGTCGAACAAAAAAGCAATCAATGAATGTTTTGAAAGACTCTGGAAACAGTATCCGAATAAACGTGGTAAAGGACAGGTATCCGACACAAAGAAAAAGACTCTGTATGAGATAGGAGAAGAAAAAATAGAAAGAGCTTTGAAAAGGTATCTGGATGATTTATCTAAGGACAGTAGTTGGAGAAAACCACAGAACGGCTCGACATTCTTTAACAGCGGTTACGTGGATTACCTTGACGAGAACTACGAGAAACCACAAGAACCGAAGCCACAGCGGAATCCTGCAAGTGTCTTATCTTGCGAAAGAGACTATGACTTTGATGATTTAGAAATGCAGTTACTACATAAGCAATTAGAGTAAGGAAAAAGGAGTGATGGAAAATGTATCAAATGAGTTTTTTTGGTAATGAAACAGCACTTAGAAGCCATTCAATTACCAAGCAGACTAGAAGAGAATCCTACAAAAAGATTAATAAAGAAGCAATACATATCTTAATTCTTGAACAGCTTGAATACGAAGCTATGACAGCACGAGAGATCGCAACGGTATTGTATAAGCATAAAAAAGTCTTAGAACCGACAAGGCAGCAGGTACAACCACGGCTAACGGAGTTAGTGCAGGACGGACGTATTGAGGTATGCGGTAAACGTCATGACAGTTTGACAGGCAGAAATGTAGCAATCTACAGAAAGGTGGTGTAAGAAGATGGGGTATAAGAAATTTACAACAGAATTTAAAAGAAAAGTTGTTGCGGAAAGTAACGCAAGACATGAGGTAAAGAGCGTTGCGAAAGAATACGGTATTGATTCATCCACCCTCTTTAAATGGAAAAAACAGAATTTAGATGAAGACAAAGAAGAAAACGCCCCATATTCTCGTGAATACATAAAAATGGTAGTAAAGACAAGACTGACAAAAAACAATACGTCAAAATCTTGCTCACAAATGTTTAAGATTCCAGAGTATCTAATTACGTTCTGGACAGAAAAATTTGGGAATGAAGTAAGAAAAGAAATTGAAGCAGAACAGCAACGCAACAAAAGAAAACCTAGAGGTATTCATGTTACATCCAGTGCAGTTTATTGGAAATAAGAAAAGGAGATCAAAGAAATGAAAGGTTATAAAGCATTTAATAAAGGATTAATTTGTAAAGGAAAGCAGTACAAAGAGAATGAAACTTTTGAGGAAGAAAGAGCAGTTCCATGTCACAGAGGTATGCACTTCTGTAAGAATCCGTTCGATGTGCTTAATTTTTATGATCTGGTAGACGAGAATGGAGAATTTTCGGATTTTGCAAGAGTAGAAGCACCAGACGATGCAGAGGTAAAAACAGACGATGATATCAAATATTGCACAACAAAGCTTAAGGTTGGAGCAAAGTTTTCTTTCGCAGGATTTGTTAAAACTTGCGTTGATTTTGTGATTGAGAAAACACAGTCAGAAAAACCAGACTCTGGGAACTCCGCACAGATTGGTAGCTCTGGATACTCCGCAAAGATTGGTAGCTCTGGGGACTACGCACAGATTGGTAGCTCTGGGGACTCCGCAAAGATTGGTAGCTCTGGGAACTCCGCAAAGATTGGTAGCTCTGGGGACTCCGCAAAGATTGGTAGCTCTGGGAACTCCGCAAAGATTGGTAGCTCTGGGGACTCCGCAAAGATTGGTAGCTCTGGGAACTCCGCACAGATTGGTAGCTCTGGATACTCCGCAAAGATTGGTAGCTCTGGGGACTCCGCACAGATTAAAAGCACAGGATACGACAGCATTATTTGCTGTGCAGGAGATGATAGTTGCGTAAGTGCTAAAAAAGGAAGTTGGATTACTCTTGCTGAGTGGAAATACAGCTATGAGAAAGATAGGTATGTTCCTAAATGTGTAAAGACAGAGTATGTGGACGGAGAGAGAATCAAAGAAGACACGATGTACAAATTAATTGATGGAGAATTTACAGAAGTTTAGTAACTAAATAGCCTCTTTTCTGGTTTGATTCTCTGCCTAACGAAACTATAAATAATGTTTTTGTATTTTCAGATTTTTTCATTTTTCATCTTATTAGGCAGAGACTCAAGCCAGAAAAGGCTTGTTGCACAGCGGGATTTTTGTATACCACACGAACAATTAAATAAGAATCCTCGCAACGCATAAGTACAATATAGCTCGCTATTGTATAAGTCATGATTTCCCCTGCTATTAACGGCAGGGGAGAGAATGGACAGTAAAGGAGAAAGAAATGAAAATTTATAATATAGAAACAAAACAGGTTATTGAGTCAGATAAATTGCAAGAATGGGAAGATTATTTTCAACTAGTTGAGATTGGGCAAGATGAAAAAACAATTACAAATTATTTTAAACCAAGATGGGAAGAAATAGAGGGCGAAGAAGAACTTTTAAAAAATATTGTAAAGTGCCTCAACAGTGTTGCAGAAAAAGATATTGTAGACGTTGAAAAAATTGGTCGTACTTCAAAAGATTGCAATATACTTATTTTTAGAATTGAATTAAGAACAACTACAACAAGAAGTGGTTTGAAATATAATGCGTTAACAAATGCAATTTACATTGATGGATGGCGTATAAAAGACCATGATCTTGAAACGGCATTAAAAAAATATCTGGAATATAAAAGGAGTTAAAATGCAAATTTATAACATAGAAACAAAAGCAATTATAAGTGGAGAAGAAATAAAAGAATTAGATGATTGCTTTATTTTGACAAGCACTAATGAAAGAAATGATATGCAGACAACTATTAGATGTTTGAAACCAACATGGAATAAAGTAATTTGCAAAGAAACGTGTTTACAGCGTATTACAAGTCAGCTAAATCAACTTACACAAAACACGGTTTTAGGAGTTGATGAGTTAAGCAATAATACAGATACACTCATGATGAGAATAACATTGAAAAATGTTAAAAACAAAAGTCTATTGATATATAACAAACAAAATAAAACAACATACATTGATTGTTGGTTTATCAGTAGTAGATTTTTAGATCAAGCCATAGAAGATTATTTAACAAATAAGGAGGATTAAATATGGGAATTAAAAATCTAACAGAAGCAGAGGAAAAAGAGTTTTACAGACTTGTTGAGAAGATGAATTGGAAAGAACCAGACAAGAAACAGGATGCAAAGGTAAAGAAACCACAGTATGGGGATACGGTTTATTACATTGATTATATTGGAAGAATCAGAAAAAGGACATGGATTAACGATGAATACGCTCTTGATATGTGGGAATTAGGAAACATCTTTTTCACAAAAAAAGAAGCGGAATTTGCAAGAGAGAAAAGAAAAGTAGAAGTTGAACTTGAACGGTATGCAAAGGAACACAATGGTCCGATACGCAGTGATAGTTTTTACCTTTTATATAACAATGAAGATGATGGAAAACTTGATTATGATGTGTGGAGCGTTTGTAAACCACAGGGAGGGGTGCAGTTTACATCAAAACAACTTGTATTTGACGCAATCGAAGCAGTAGGAAAAGAAAAAATACTCAAGTACATCTTTGGGGTAGAAAGTTAGGGAGAGGAATAATGCTATTGGTAATAATTATAGCGGTTACAGTAATTTGGTATGGAATGGCAATTAAATTAGCTAATACAGTGCCAGATATAAATGATGCAATAAATAAATTGGTAACTGGTGGATTGGTTGCGACAGCAGCATTGGCATTTATATATATTATTGCAATATTTGGAGTGTTTGAATATCAAGGAGTTGATAAAAAAATAGAGGTATATAAAACTCAAAATCAACAGCTAGAAAGAAAAATAGATACAGTCGTTAAAAATTATATGGACCATGAGAAGGATACATACAAAGAATTTAAGGCAGGAGATGGAATAACCTTAATTGCTACTTATCCAGAACTTAGAAGTAACGAGTTAGTTAAGAAGCAGGTAGAAACATACGAGAAAAATAATCGTAAAATTACAAAACTAGAAGAAGATGAAATTGATTATAACGTGATCAAATGGTGGCTTTATTTTGGAGGTAGAAGATGAAAATTAATGCAAAACAACCAAGTATTAAAACATACACATTAAGTCACTTCAAAATTGGAGAGGTGTGTATGGGTGTGAGAGATGAACATTATTATCTTGTAGTTAAATCAGAAAAAGAAAAGAAACAAATCGTGGATTTAACAGAAAACGAGATTATAAGAGATGCAGGATATATGAGATTTATACCTGCGACAGCAGAACTTAATATCAAGGATGTGGGGTAAAAATTATGAAAAAAATATTATTTATTGTGTTTTCGATAGCAATAATGAGTTGCATGTTGGTAGGTTGCGAGGAGAAAGAAAGTAATACATATAAGGATGAAAGTGATACACAGCAGAGTGCAGCGTTAGTTGATATTAACAACATCTTATCTTATGACAACTCGACAAGGATTGTTTATTGGTATTTTAAAGATGGAGCAGGCAGAACAAGCACAGGATTTATGTCTCCATACATTAGCAAAGACGGTAGATATTGCAGGTATGAGAAAGGTAAGATCGTGCCGATTGAAAGGAGAGAATAATGCCAGTAGCAAGATGCAAATATTGTAATAGTTTGTTATTCAATGAAGACGTTGGAAGAGAGTATATACAAATAAATTCAGATATGAAAATACAAAGCAAATTCATTTGTCTTAAATGTGAAATGGAGTTAAGAAAAGAAGATTTCTTTGAGCCATACAGAAGCATGATGAAGTAAAGGAGAAAGAGTATGGACGTTATCAAACAAATAGATTACATGATTGCTTGCCTAGAGATGGCAAAAGAAGAAATCAACTATAAAAAAAGATATGAAATGAAAATAAAAATGAGAGAAGATAACGACTGGAACTGGTATGAGAAAAACAGGACACCAAGCAATGCACTTATTAAAGAAAATCTTAGAAACGTTGGTAGAACAGGATTCAAGCTTGCGAAAGATTTAGAGGTGGGAGAATGACTAAAAATGAAACAATAACAATAAATGAAATAATAACACAGAGATTTCAAAGCCACTTATATAATTGCATAAAAGAGTCAAATATTCCTGCTATGCAATTAAGCGTAAGTTTCGACAGAGAAAAGGCATATATAAAAGACGAAAAAGCAGGACGTATCGTTGGAGAAGTTGATATAAAGATTACTATGGAACGATATGAACCTAAAAAAATGACAAGAAGTGAAGTGGAAAAAGCTATAGTTGCTTACTGCGACCCTGTTGGCACACCATGCAAAGAATGCAAATGTTATAAAAAATGTGTAAAAAGGATGCCGTTTGAATGGTTAAGTAACGAGGGATTACAAGAATACTATGAATTTTTGTATGGAATCAAAGTGGAGGTTAAGGAATGACAAGAGAACAGATGATAGATGTGTTAGAAGATTACTGCAACAAAAATATATGTGTTTCATGTAAACTTCGTCATGCATGTGAAAGTAAAAAGGATTTTCCTGATATGATTGATGAAGAAATGGAAGATTATGTGAGTTACATTAAAGAAAAAAACACAGATGTAGAATCACAAAATGAGTGTGAATTGGAGGAAAAGAAAATGGAGCAGGTAAAAGTTTTAAAAAAAGCAACAAAAATATATTATCCAGATGCAATGAAAGATGTGTTACCACTTAAAGAGTTTGTGAAAAGCATTACAGATAAAGGATACAAGGTTGAATTAACAAAAGATAATGTTGTCAGTGATACCGTAGTGAATATCTATAAAGAAGTGGAGATGGAAGAATGATATTAAAAGTCTTACTTGTTATCATAGGTGTTTTCTTAGGACTGGTAGGCAGTGGTTTATGCCAGTCCGCTAAAGCAAGAGATACGATCACAATTACATTAGAAGATTATGAACACATCGGTGCTGTATTTAACAGCCTGCCGATAAGAGAACGACATAAGAACTTAAAAAAGCAGGATGTGGCGTTATACAGATGTCCTAAATGTAAAAGCTATGTAGCGGAATGGACAGAAGTTTGCGAGTGTGGAAATAAATTAGACTGGGGAGAAAGTGAGGACTTACATGTTAATAATGACAAAAGATAGAGAGATTCTGAATCTTGATAATGTTCTTGAAATTCGGGCAAACGAAGAAAATGTAGAATGTGAGCTAATGAATGGATATATTTACACAATACAATCATTCAAAACACATAAAAAAGCAGAAGATGCATTAGACAAGATACTTAGCCAATATGACAGAGGACAAAGGGTTATCAAGCTATAAAGGAGTGTTATAAATGTTAGTGCTTACACAAAGCCAACAGATGGTTATTAATGTTGAATATGTAGATTGCATGTTTATTGGAAAAGAAATAATAGAGAAAAAAGAAAAATATGGTTTATATTGCATTATGGCTACGGACCAAGAAAAAGTCGCTATTGCATATTATGAAACAAAGAAAAAAGCAATGGAAGAACTCAAAATGATGCTGAATTGTTGGAAACACAAGCAAGATATATATTTTATCAGACAAGAAAAGGCGGTGTTATAATGGGAAGCAATTTCTTTAACAACAGACAGTTACCCGCACAACAACGTAGGGTTAAGAATCGCAGGGATGCAGATAAACTAATACATAGCAGTTACACAGCATTTCTTTTATTGGGCACGATGGCACTACACGACCAATTTGGATTTGGTAGTGCCAGACTTGGGAAATGGATTGATAAAATGAACGAACTAAAGGAATGTTACGAAAAAGGTCTTGTCACTGTGCAGGACCTGCAATCCATGATTAAGAATGAAACAGGAATCGAGATCAAGTTTTAGGAGTGATTATATGAAATGTGCTTGTATGGGATGCACAGAAGCAACCGGCAGGAGTTGGGATTGCCACACTAGATGTGATGGTTACAAAGAGTTTCAAGCAAAAAACGAGGAAGAGAAGAACGTTATCAAAAAGAAAAATCCTTATTATAAGTCGTTATCAAAAGAAAAATTTATGAAACGGAATGCTTTAAACAGGAACAGGAGGGGAAGAAAATGATTGATATAGGCGAAAATATCCGAGAAATAAGGAAATTAAAAGGAATGACACAGAAAGAACTAGGTAATAAATTAGGGATTTCACAATCTGCAATAAATCAATTTGAAAATAATAAAACCGCCCCAAAATTACAAACAATAGAAAAGCTTGCAATAGCATTAGAAGTTTCTATGTATGACATCTTAAAAAGAAGTGCTGAATATTATCAACCAACAGGAGTAAACTTAGATATTAACATTATCAAAAACGCACTGCATTCCCATGAAGCCGTTGCAGAAACTCCATTGGACAAAGTGACAGTAACGGCATTGAAAGAACTTCTTGAGTATAAAGAAACAGGATTGACACCGCAGGACATAAAAGAAATGGACAAGATGTATCTTGAAAAATGTAAAGAAGTAAATGCACTTGTAAAGACCTGCGAACGGCTAGAAAAGGAGAAAAGATGAATAAGCAAGACATATATACTCTATGTACATTAATTCCATCTATGGACGATTACAGCGGTCACAATATGTATCTATGCGGTAAACGTGACGGATTTAATGAGTGTGTGAAGATGTTAAAAGAAAATCTGAAGAATATAAAAGAAGAAGCAGGGGTTTAATCCTCTGTTTCTTCTTTTTTTGCCTTTTTATTGAATTTTTCCCATCGTTCTGGATACACTTCTTGAAACCATTTAAGAAAATCTCCAAACAGAGCGTTTTCTGCTTCTTTTCTAACCGTGGCTGCATCTTCTATATTATAGTATCTTCCTAAATGGTATGTTTTGCCTTTAAATACTATTGTAGCAGCCCATTTTCGCCGATTTTTGTCCCAACTAACACCACGGACTCCAGATGTGTTATTCCGTAGCATTTTTCTAGGTTTGATTGATATAATGGATGTATTTTCTATATATCCTTGTTCACATGTCTTCGCTGCCTTTTTGAGGTTTTCTCTGGCACTTCTTTGATGTGAGCAACCACAAGACATTTGTTTGTAAAACAGTCCGGCAGGAACTAGGTAGTGCTTTCCGCAAGAACATTCACACTCCCATTTATACCGATTTCCAACTCTTATTTGCTTAATTGCTTTACAACCATAATCGTTAATTTTATCAGTGAGGTCAAATGGTTTATAGTAATTAGCTTCGGCAAAACATCCGCAAGATTGAGTTCGACCAGATGTTAGAGCATCGTATCTTACAGTTTTTGTATTTCCACATTCACATTTGCAAATGGCATAAACTCTTCCTTTTTTTCTATAAGCATCTATGATAGTTAATTTTCCCCACTTTTCTCCATTAAATTCATTTGTATATCGTGGTGCGTTTTTACATTCTTCGGAGCAATATTTTGCACTTGGTGCACCATCAAAAGTCTTTCCACAGACAACGCATTCTCTTAAAGCCATAAATAAACACCTCTTTCTGTAATGAATTATACATATTATATTACTAATGTACAAGAAAATTTCAGCGAAGGACCAGAACTTTTCTGGTCCTTAATGTTATCTATATGAAAAGTTGTGATCTAAAATCTCTATGTTGTAGTTACCAGTTGTACCGCTTACCTGTTGATGCGTGATAATGTAGTTTGCTGTGATACCTGCGGTAATGATCGCTGTAAGTATGATTGATAATAATATTTTATTCATATAAACACCCCAAATCTTCCAAAATCATTTCTATTGCATATTCTCGTGAACACATTTCAGCACCATCCCAACGATTTTGCTCAATCATTGAATTTGCTTCTTTAACGGCTTCTTTTTCGGTATAACCGCAACTCATTAACCACTGTACAATTTTAATCATGCTAGTTCTCCTTTTCTACCCTCGTAACCTCCGGGGTGGGTGGTGTATGTTATACATTGATAAGTTGCTCCCAGTTAGGATGTTCCTTATCGAATTTTTCTAGCTCTTTTTCTCTTTCGCCATAGGCTTCGAGTTCTAAAGCTTCGATTTCTTCCAAGCTAAAACCAAGCTTAGAAAGATTATCAGCTAGTTCATCACAAAGTAAAGAAGCTTCTAAATCTTGACGGTAAATGAAAATTTTTACCGCATTTTTATAACCTCGGATTGCTGAATTTTTAGCAACCTCTTCTTTAAATTTTTTGTCGATTTTTCTACCTCTGTAATAATCCATAATTTTCAACCTCCTAAATTCTTTCTAAAATCTTCTTACAAGCTTCTACATATCTGTCTGGAAGTGTTTCAGTGTTCATCTTCCCACCGTTCGCTCTCCAGTTAAGATATTTTTTAACTTCTTCTTTTTCTTCTTCCAGTTCGTAAATAAATTCTTCGTAGGAAACGAAGTCCTCATTTTCGACTAACTTTTCAATTTCTTTTCTTAATTCTTTCATCTTCTTTTCTCCTTTTCTTGTTTGCTTTGTTCTCTTAACTTACTTTTATTATACATAAAATCTATGCATACGTCAATAGAAAAGTGCATAAAATTTATGTATAAAATTCTTGATGTAAAATTATGAGTATGATATAATGATGTAAAAGGAGGGAAAAACGATGATAAAATACAAATTAGATGTGCAGGAAGAATTAAAGAAAAAAGGGTATACTTCTTATATAATAAGAAAAAACAAGTATTTAAGCGAGGGAACGTTTGCAAAGATAAAGCGAGGAGAACCAATAAACATGAAAAGTCTCAATGCTATTTGTTGTATGCTTAGAAAAAATGTAGATGATGTAATTGATATAGAAATAACAGACGATGAAAAAATAAAATATTTTATCTAAAAAGTGTTGACTTATGCATAGATATTATGTATAATAAAGACAGTTAAAGGAAACGGCAAAAAAGAAAAGGAGATATGAGTCATGAAAAAATTAAGAGAAGAAATCAAAAAAGAATTATTAAATGAGGAAATGAGCTTCACAGATTTAGATAACTTCATGATGGAATCTGGATACTACAGTGTATTTGATGATGGAGTAACAGCAGACATCAAACAGGACGGAAATGTAGTGTATACAGCTACAGACTCTAATGAGTGCGAAGTACAGATTTTCTTCGAGATCACAATAGATAACGGAGAAGATGAAGCAGAAGAAGCATTTTACTTAAAAGTAACAGATGTGCAGGAGTTCTAAGATGAGAATAAAATGGTTAAAAATGCAGGGTAAGACGGTATATGGGTTCAAAATATTAGAAGTCTGCAGAGAAAATAACATTACAATGGTCAAAGTTGTTTGCCCTATCTGTGGTAAAATATATACAATAAGGGCAGATTATCTCAAATATAGAAAGAGCTGCGGTTGCTTAACAAAACCGTATGAAATAGAGAAAGGTAAAAAAATAGCAGAAGAAGCAAAAAAACAGTGTATAGATGGTACTAGCATCAGAAGCCTAACAACGAAAATATCAAAAGCGAATAAATCTGGTATAAAAGGTGTACATTGGGACAAAAAAAGAAACAAATGGGCGGCACAAATAACATTTAAAGGAAAAAATCATTACTTAGGAAGATATGCTAATAAAGAAGATGCAAGAGAAGCAAGAGAGAAAGCCGAAAAAGAAATGTTCGGGAAATTTTTAGAAGAGCATAAAGAGTATGTAAAGGATAAAAGGCATTAATAAAAAGAGTGTAAACAAAGGCACTTCCTACTATGGTATAATTATATTAGATAATAACCATAGTTGGGAGGTGTCTTTTTTGATTAATAACAAACTAAAGAATTGCTGTAACGATTGCGTGTACTGCGAGATCGTGACAGAGACAAAGAGAAGAGCAATCCCAGAAAACAAAACAGAAGTGGTACTGGTAAACATAAAGTGTAGTCATATGTGCGTATGCAGTAGATACCAGAAAGAGGTGCAGGATGCAAGAGATGTGACGCTTGCCTAACGGTCTGTTTAAATATATATAAACCAAGAAAGGATGTGAGAAGATGAATCTAAATAGAATTATGCGAAAACTACAAAGAGCAATAGTATCAAACGGATTTGTAATAAGCTTAGACACAACACAATTCTATTCAGAGGACCAGAAACGAATGATAACAATGTACATCCTGTCTATAAAAGCATATGAGAATACAAGAAAAGGTTGGAAAGACACACGGTACGAGATACTAAGAACCGCTTCACAAGTGGACATAATTAAATGCTTGTCTGACATATGGGCAAGCATAAGAGAAAGGAATGGGCAAATAAATGCGGAATGAACTTACACAGAAGCAAAGAACATTTGCTCATGCATGGATTAAAAACGGTGGGAATGATTATCAAGCTGCTATCGAAGCAGGCTATTCTCCTGCAACAGCGAAGAACGCAAAAAAGAACATCATTGAAAAGCATGGAGTGAAAGAATATATAGCAGAACTACAAGCCAAAACAGACAAGGAAAACGGCTATGATATTATGAGTCTTGCAGACATACAGCGAAGACGGTCAATGATCGCCACTGGTGCGTTGCAAGATTCTTTTGGATTTACCCCAGATTTCCCAGACCAGTTAAAAGCCATGAACGACTTAGAAAAGGCTTTGACAGTGCAGGCAAAGGAAGAGGAAGAGAAGAAAGCAAGAGAAGAAGCATTAAGAAATAAAACGTACCACATGGACCTTGATATAATCCCCGATGTGTTCCACCCGATGATAAGGGATGTTAGGAATCATGGACATACAGAATATGTATTGCCGGGAGGACGTGGCTCTGGTAAATCCTCAACAATCCCCAATATCATTACAGAGCTAATGAGAAACAACCATGACATCCATTGCCTTGTTGTGAGAAAAGTATATAACACTGTAAAGGATTCTGTATATGCTAAAACCAAATGGGCAATAACAAAGCAGGAGTTCTCGGAAAAAGATTATAAATATACAAGCTCTCCTTATGAAATTACGATGAGAGACACAGGACAAAAGATATTCTTTCGTGGTGCTGATGATAAAGAAAAAATCAAGTCAATAGCACCAGATTTTGGATATATAGCGATTGTGTGGTTTGAAGAATTAGACCAGTTCGCAGGGCCCGAAGAGATAAGAAGTATAGAGCAGTCTGCCATACGTGGTGGAGATTTAGCATGGATATTTAAGAGCTTTAACCCACCGAAGAGTGCTAACAACTGGGCAAATCAGTATTTGCAAGAGCCAAAGGAAAACAGGCTCATTACAAGAAGTACATATCTGGACGTGCCGAAAGAGTGGCTAGGACAGCCGTTTATTGACGAAGCGGAACACCTAAAAGAAATTAGACCAGAGGCATACGAGCATGAATACATGGGCATTGCTAACGGTAACGGTGGGGCAGTGTTCGAGTATGTAGAAGTAAGAGAAATTACAGACGAAGAAATAGCACAGATGGACCGCATATACCAAGGCGTCGACTGGGGTTGGTATCCAGATAAATACGCATTTACGAGGACATACTACGATGTGGCACGAGAAACGATCTATTTTATAGATGAGCATTGCGTAAACAAACGGTCAAACGAGCAGACAGCCGACTGGATAAAGAAAAAAGGCTATAACGATTATACGATCATCTGTGATAGTGCAGAGCCTAAATCTGTAGAGGACTATAGAAACTTAGGTCTTGTGGCACAGGCAGCAGTTAAAGGTCCAGGGTCGGTTGAATACGGCATGAAGTGGCTACAACGTAGGAAGATTGTGATTGACCCACGGAGAACACCATACGCATATAAAGAAATCACAACGTATGAGTATGATAGAGACAAAGACGGTAATATAATAAGCGGATACCCCGACAGAGACAATCATGCTATTGACTCACTTAGGTATGCATACAACAGAGTGATTATGAGGAGAGGAGAGAACGCATAATGATGATAAATTTAAAAGATGTAACTTGTATACAAATTGGAAATGTAATGTTAAACATCGAGAATATAGAAAAAATATCTATCCATGATGGTGGGGTTTGGCTTACGATTAATGGTGATTTGATACAAGGAGATATAGAAACAAAAATCGGAAACGTTAAACTGATAGCGGTGGAATAGATGGGTATAATAAGCAGAATGAAAGAGATATTAAGTGCCATTTTTAGACAAAAGGCAAGAGAAGAATTTAAAATAGACACTGCGACTAGTCCAGAGATGCAGAGGGCAATTGAAAAATGTGCATACATCTATAAGGGCAGTCCGTACTGGTTAGACAAGGACGAGCATATAAAGACTATCAACTTTGCAAAAGCTGTATGCAGTGAGACAGCACGCCTTGCTACACTTGCAATAGGCATAGAGATAGATGGCAGTGCAAGAGCTAATTGGTTGCAGGAGCAGATAGACAAAGAACTAGAGCAGGTACGACATCACGTAGAATACGGCTGTGCATACGGTACAGTTGTATTAAAGCCTAACGGCTCAAGTGTGGACTTGATCACGCCAGAAAACTTTATTGTAACAGACGAAAGCAATGGAGAGATTCAAGGGATTGTATTTGTCCATAGAGAAATTTCTAGTGATGGCAGGACGTATTACACGAAGCTAGAGTATCATAGGTACATCGAGGACGTGTATCAGATTACAAATCGTTGCTATGCTTCTAAGGATGCCAACGACACAGGGAAACCGATAGACATAGACGAGACACCTTGGAGGGGAGAACTGGAAGATGTAGGACTTACAAACCTAAACGGACAACGTCTGTATGCAGTTCTTAGGACACCGCAGGCGAACAATGTAGACTTGCATTGTAGTTTAGGATTACCTATCTTTTATGAGGCAATAGAAGAGCTAAAAGATTTAGACACTGCATACAGCAGGAACGCAACAGAGATATTCGACAGCCGAAGAATGTTGTTACTAGACTCCGACAAGCTGTTAGAGACTGGTACAAGGGTAAATAATACACAGGATGGATTTGAGAGAAGCAAGAAGCGGTTAAGATTGCCAGAGTACGTCAAGAATGTAAATAGCTCAGACATTAAAGGATTCTATCAAGAGGTAAACCCAAGTCTCAACACGGATACACGATTGACAGGAATCAATGCATTGTTAAGCCAGATCGGCTATAAATGTGGATTCTCTAACGGATACTTTGTGTTTAACGAAACAACAGGCATCCAGACAGCGACAGGAGTTGAAGCAGAGCAACAGAGGACGATACAATTTGTTAAGGACGTAAGAGACAAATTACAAGCCTGCATGGATGATCTGATTGCAGCACTTAATATATTTGCTGATCTGTACAAATTAGCACCAAGCGGACCGTATGAAACCGTGTATGACTTTGGAGACATTACATATAACGAAGATGAAGATAGAGCGAGATGGTACAGCTATGTTACTTCCAACAAGATTCCATTCTGGTACTATCTAGTTAAATTTGAGGGATTCAGTGAAGAAGAAGCAAAAGCACTTGAAGAAGAAGCACAACCGAAAGAGCCAGACTTATTCGGTGCAAGCGGAGAGGAGTGAAAGTATGGGAAAGTACAGGATTGAAAAATACCTTGAATACCTTAATGGCGAAGATGTAAAACTGCCCGAACCATTTACAAAACAAGAAAAGCTGTTGTACAACATCTGCAAAAAGGGAGTTACAGGCAGTACAGAAACAGACAAAACATTAACGCAAGAGGGCAAGCCTGCGGATGCGGCAGTAGTTGGGAAGATGCTAGATGCGGCACTAATGGTAAAAGACCCAGAAGAATAGGCAGGTGGGATTATGTTAACACCTACCTATCTCTGGTATGTGCCAGAAAAGGCAGAGAAGCAAGCAGAAGAACTACATAACAAGATAGTATCTGTCATTATCGAACGAATGATGATAAGGCTAGGACGTGGGGAAGATTACCTTTTCACACCTGTTGACAAGTGGCAAATGGATGTATTGCAGGATGCAGGGTATATCTTGCAAGCGGTACAGGAAGAGATAGCACAAACGACAAAGATAAGTATTGCAGAGATTGCACGCACTATGAAAGAAGCAGGAATCAAGGCTCTTGAATGGGATGATACAATCTACAAGAAAGCAGGTCTTGAACCAACACCACTCGGGGAAAGTCCTTATCTACAGAGACTGTTGCAAAGGAATTATGAAAAGACCAAGGGAGAGATGTATAACTTTACTGGCACGATGCCGAACGCCTGTCATGATAATTACATTAAGGCAGTGGATAAAGCATATACACAGACTGCAAGCGGTACGACAGGGTACACACAAGCGGTTAAAGAAGCTGTTAATAACATTATAGACAAAGGGGCAGACGTAACCTATCCAAGTGGACACAGAGACAGCATAGAAACAGCAACTACAAGAGCGGTTCGCACTGGTGTAAGTCAGATGGCAGGAGAGATCACGGATGCACGTATGGACGAGATGAACTGGGATATAATTCTCACGTCTGCACATTTAGGAGCAAGAATTGGAGACGGTGGAGACAACTTAACCAATCATTACTGGTGGCAAGGCAAGTTTTACAGCAAAAGCGGTAATGACCAAAGATTTCCGCCTTTTTCAGTCTGCGGTATGGGAAATGTGCAGGGAATCCATGGGGCAAACTGTCGGCACTCCCACGGTCCGGGGGATGGAATAAACAATCCGTTTGAGGACTACGACAGCGAAGAGAATCGCAAAGAATACGAGAAACGGAAACGACAGCGAGAACTTGAAAGACGTATCAGAAAGACGAAACGGCAGTTAATCGGCATGAAAACGGCTGTGGATAATGCAAAGGACGAAGCCTTAAAGCACGATCTTGACATGGAGTATCAGAAAAAGGCGGCACTATTGCAGAAGCAAAACAAAGCCTACAATGATTACTGCAAAGAGAACAATCTTAAGAAGCAGAGCGAACGACTAAACACAGCAGATTGGAACAGGAGTCAAGCATCATCAGCACGAGGTGCAGCGACACGATACAACAATGCACGAGGTAAATAATGGATACTATAAACAAAATTATGGTAGCCTGTGGGTGGATTATAACAATTGGTAGTGCGATAGGAGTCTTATATACTGCCTATAAGCATTACAAGAAGCCTACGGACGATTTGAAACATCGAATAGATCACATAGAGACAGATATTAAAGAAATTAAACAAAAGCTAAATAGTGACTACAGTGCTATTAATAATCAACGTGACGATATGAATCTAGTCATGAAAAGCATGTTTAATTTGATTGAGAACAAGATCACAGGAAACAACATCGAGGGTCTAAAAAAAACCAGAGACGATCTGATAAATGCGTTGACAACACACGACAAACAGTGAGGTGTTTGCTTTTGAAAGTATATGATTTTACCGTACCCGAACTAAATATGTTCCGTACGTATTGCAACTTCACAGATGTTGAAAGAACATTGTTCGAGTATCGGGCAAAGAATATACCACTGGATAAATGTGCAGAGCTTATGAACGTAAGTCTGTCTACAGCAAAGAGAATCAGCAGGAGAGTTAATAACAAGATTATTAGAGTATGTTAGGAGAAGAAAATGGGAAGTAGAGAATTTTTAGCAGTATGCAAAGCCAAGATTGCAGATTATGTGAATGATCATATTGATAAGACAGATCAGAAACATCTTACGATCAACGATATATACGTTGTCTGGTATGCTAAGACATTACAGAATCATAAAGCACTTTTAAGCACGACATTATCCGATGGAATGTATTATGAAATGACATTTAACGGAGATAAGATGGAGCTATACATGGATGCTTATAAGAAGTGGGAAAATGTCAAATTTGATATGTAATGGACAATGAAAAAAAGAGGGGATTGAAAAGGTAAAAATCCATGATACAATATAAATGTAACAAGTAATAAGTTGTTGAATAAATTATTATAAGATTTCATTTTTAGTTTTAAATGAGAGTGGTTTGTTTCGGAGATACTTTTTCATGTTATAATACTTTAATCCTTTCTTTATTGTTTTGTTATGTATATAGTACGGTGGATTCCTCACGGAGTCCGTGGAAGTATAACTCAGTTGGTCAGAGTAGTCGGCTCATAACCGACCTGTCACAGGTTCGAGTCCTGTTGCTTCCATTTGCTCACTGTTGTGAGCATGAGAAATCATTTTTGAATTTCCTCAATTTTTTGGTTTAAATTTCATTTTTCAACACGACACCTTTTTTCATCAATTGGTGTTCCTCAATCTTATCCTTATTGTTCAAGCACCATGACCCCTATCATGGTGCTAATTTTTTAATTTAATATGATACTTTTATGAGACTTTAACGACCTGTTAGAGTCTCTTTTTTAATGCGATAATTTACACATAAAAGGGAGGTGGAAGAGTGAACGGATATAACTATAATCCTTATGCACCAATGTATCAGCAGGATACAATGCAGTTGCAGGATAGGCTAAATCAGTTACAGCAAATGCAACAGCAGTACAATAAACCAATGCCAGAGACACAAGTTCCAACACAGAATGTTAATTGGATACAAGTTGCAGGCATAGAGGGAGCAAAGAACCAGATCGTACAGCCAGGGGCTACAGCATGGATGATGGATAACAACGCACCTTTCTTTTATGTAAAGAGTGTAGATGGAATGGGCAGTGCAACTTTTAAGGTATTTAGATTCGAGGAGATACCGCCAGAAGCCACGCAGAACGCCCAAAAACAAAATGTAAACTATGATAATAGATATGTTACAAGAACAGAGTTTGAAGAACTTCTAGCAAAGCTAGGAGAGCAACCAGAGAAAGGAGAGTTAAGCAATGAGTAATCCTTTAATGAACATGATAGGCGGTATGATGGGAAACAACAATCCTATGCAGATGGTACAGCAGGTAATGGGCATGGTAAGAGGGTCTAACAATCCGCAGTCTATGGTTGAGAGCATGGCACAGACAAACCCTGCGATCAAGCAGGCAATGGAAATGTGCAAGGGAAAGAACCCACAAGAAGTGTTTAATAGCCTATGCCAACAGCAGGGCATGAATCCACAGGATATTGTGGACAAAGTGAACAAATAGATATTAAGCGGTGCACAGCTTGGTAAATAAATTTATGGAGGACAACAACAATGAATGAAGCAATGGGACTCACTGCGGCAGATGTAGCGGCAGTGACAAGAAATGACGGATATGATAACGGCTTCGGCAACGGTGGTTGGTGGATTTGGATTATCTTAATTGCTTTCCTTTTCTGTGGTAACGGATGGGGAAGAAATAACGATACCGCAACGACCGCAGGCGAAAATGCTTTCTTATCCGATGAGTTTGTTAAGAGAGATATTTTCAATACAAACCAGAACGTATCTAATACAGCTTGTCAGACACAGAGAGACGTATTAGAAAGCAGATACACAACACAGTTAGGATTACAGCAGATGCAGGCACAACAGCAGGCTTGTTGCTGTGAAACACAGAAAGAAGTGTTACAGAACCGCTATGATGCGGCTTTAATGGCCCAGAATATGCAGGCACAGATGGCACAGTGTTGCTGTGATATTAAGGAAACAATCCTCGCAGACGGACAGGCTACACGCCAGTTGATGCAGGACAACACAATCCAGAATCTTAGAGATAAACTTGCGGACAGAGATAGAGACTTACAGTTATCTAACTTCCAGATTTCGCAGGTATCACAGACTAAGAACATTGTGGATGCTGTTAGACCATTCCCAACACCTGCATACATTACAGCAAGTCCTTATGTATCCTATAATGGGTATGCATACGGTGGTTGCAACTGCGGAAGTGTAAATGTGTAAATAAATCAAGCTTGTTGGAAGAATCCATATCTACTAAGTAGACTAGCAATATATTGACGATAGGGTGTCGGGTTCGGCATCCTATTTTTGTTTAGGAGGGAAAATTATGTTAAATGCGGTAAATGTAGCACAGCAGGATGTAAACAGTGGTGCAAACGTACTATTTGCGAATACACGATATAGTAGCAGACGTTGTACTTGTAATTATGGGTGGCTGAATCATGTAGAGGGGTCTGGTCTGTTTACGTTAACGAATAGATCAAACTGCCCTATGACTGTAGAGGTAGAATTTAACGGAAATGTATCCGCTAATGCAACAGGAGCAACGGCACTTGCTGTAGAGCTTAACGGAGAAGCTATTGGTGGAACAGAAATGGACTATACAGTAGTTACAGCGAACACATTTCAGAACGTGGGAGCAACAACGGTTGTAACTGTACCATCTGGCGGTAGCTTAATCGTAAGCATCGGAAATGTAGGAACAACAGCGGCAATAGTAAAAGATGCGAATATTATTATAAAGCGTATCTCTTAAGGAGGTGCGATCATGATTGAATTTACAAACAATCTTGAAGTAACAAAAACAGAAGATATCTTTGACGAGATCAACAAAAGATATGTAGCGGCTATGATGATACACGGTCAAATGGCAGACTATTTCAATTTCTTAGGTTTGAAAGGCTACAAAAGATTACATGAATACCAGTTTCTTACAGAAAGCTTGGAGAGACGTGAGATATGCAGGTATTTTGTAGATCATCATGGCAAATTATTAAAGGATTCCTTTAGCGGTACAGTAAAAGTGATCCCCGACTCTTGGTATACTGCCAGTCGGTTAAGCATTGGTAAATCCACAAAACAGAAAGCAGTAGAGGATGGCTTTATAGAGTATCACAACTGGGAGAAAGAAACCAAAGAAGCCTATGAGAAGTACGCACAGCAACTTAGAACGAACGGAAACGTATCGGATGCACTATTTGTAGAATGTCTGGTAAAAAACGTATCTAAAGAGCTAGAAACGGTTGAAAAGATGGTTACTGATCTAATCTCTGTAGGATACGACATGGTGTATATTACAGAGACACAGGACTGCATACATGAGAAATACAAAAAGAAGCTTAAGGGGGTCAAATTATGAGCGAAATCAAACATGTTCTGGAAGAACAGCTAGAAAGAGAAAAAAACTCAGCATTAAAACAGCTCACAACATCTAATCTTGATGCAATGTATAAGATTACAACAACATTATGCAATCTGGAAAAGATGGAGCATGGAGACATAGCGGAAACCGTCATGGATGCAGGAGAGAATCTTATTAAGAAGTACAGCAATGGCAAGTATGATAAAAATATAGATGCATTGTATGACAACTACTTAAGTGCTAAAATGGCATACAAAGAAAACGGAGATCAAGGACACCGTGATAAGCTTATGGAATCGGTCGGTAGATTGATGGTGGAAGTGTATGATATGCTTTCTTCTATGGTTATTGATTCTGACTTTATGGACGAGAGAAAAGAGATACAGCGACAGATAAAGAAACTTGCGGAAATGTAAAAAAAGAGGGTATTGAAACGGCATATTTTAGGGGTTACAATAAATATGTAGGAATTATGCAGATTTGCTACAGCCTCCTTGTAAGTACAGAGTTTTTTTAGCGTTTTTGGTTGCAAGACAACAGGAAAAGAGTTCGAGGCTCGAGTGGGGTTCAAGTCCCCACATTTCTTTTACCTTGACTTAGGTATATAAGTCTTAATCCATTACCGCAGACATAGCGGTATACAAACAATGTAGGAGGATATATATGCAGAATTACGAACAGATTTTAGCAGAATTAGGAATTGAAATCCCAGAAGAGAAAAAGGCAGAGCTAAAAAAAAGACATGCCGAAAATTATAAGACTGTAGCTGACTATAATAAACAGGTAGAGAAAAAAGATGAATACAAAACATCTTTAGACGATGTACAGACCAGATTAGCTGAATTAGAGAAAGAAGATGTTGACGGTCTTAAGACTAAGATTACAACATTAACACAGGAGCTTGCAGACGAAAAAGAAGCAAGAGCAAAAGAAGCTAAGCAGACAGAGTTAAGAGACAAGGTAAAAGATTTCTTATCTGATAAAAAATTTGTAAATGCAATCACAGAAGACTCTATCCGTTCCCAGATGATTCAGAAGTTAGAAGAAGAGAATGGGAAAAATGCAGAAGATGTATTTAAAGAACTTACTACTAAAGATGGGAAACCAATTGAGAACATCTTGGTTGACGAAAAGAAAGCACCAAGTGCTAATATCCCAAGCTTTACGACTAAGTTCAACAGCGGAGAGCAGAAAAAGGGAACACAGAAGTTAAGGGAAATGTCTTTAGACGACAGAATGAAGCTTAAGGCAGAGGACCCAGACTACTATGCAACCTTATTAAATGACAGATAGATAATACCGACTCACAATATGGAAGTGAGCCGCTAACCTAAAATCCCTTAATAGTTGTAGGTAGATGGGACAAAGAAAAGTCCTTATCTATTCTTATTTAGGGGTAGAAAGGACTTTTTTTATGCCAAGAACAGGATCATTTGGTGGTTTTGATTTTGACCCAGAGGTTTTCGCTGAGTTTATGTCAGAAAACCCAACATGGAATGATGCGATTATTGCATCTGGTGTGTTAGCACAGGACAATACAATCATGGACTTAATCGGAGAAAAAGGAAACGTTGCAACAATTCCTTTTTATACACCGATTGATGAACAAGACTCACAGGCTTTGAACAACGATGGAGAAACAAACAATACACCTGTTGAAATCACAGGAAAGAAACAGACTTGTATGTTAATTCAGAGAATGAAAGCTTGGAAAGCAAAAGACTTTACAAAAGAGTTAACAGGTGCAGACCCTATGACTCATGTTGCAAACTCTGTTGCAGGATTTTATAAGCAAGTAAGAACACGTGACTTAATGACTACAGTTGATGCAGTTTTAAGCCTGTCTGGTATGGAAAACCATATTACAGACTTATCTTTAACTGGCGAGGGCACTGTAGGAGATGCAAACAAAATTGATGATACAACACTTATCTTTGCACAGCAGAAAGCTTTAGGAGATTCCGCTGACAAGATGGGATTACTTGTATTAAACTCTTACATCTACGCAAAATACAAAGCAATGGGACTTGTTGACTACAACAAATACACTATTGCTAACGCAGTAGAAAGAGAAGTAAATCTTCCTACAATCGGTGGATTTATCCCACTGGTAACAGACAGATTTACAGTTGATACAACAGGAACAAACCCAGTATACAAAACTTATATGCTTGGTACAGGTTCAGTATTGACTTGTGATAAGACAAACTATGAAAATCCTTATTATACAGACTATGACCCAGAAACATCTGCCGGTATTGAAAAACTGTATACAAAGCAGGGTTATGTATTACATCCTAACGGATTTTCTATTAATGCTAACAAGATTGCAAAAGAGTCTCCTACAAATGCAGAGTTAGGAACTAAAGGAAACTGGTCTTTAGCATTTAACCAGAAGAATATCCGCATGGGTGTTATTAAATCCAACGGATAAAAAGGAGTGTGATTTCATGGCGTACATTGACTATGAATATTACAAAAACCTTTTTGGAGAGAAAGCTATCCCAGAACAGGACTTTAACCGTCTTGTCTGGGATTCTTGCAAGAAGATAGATAATGCCACGACTGGTGTTGACAATGTGAAGAAACTTAAGATTGCTTTTCCAACAGATGAAGATGATGCAGAAGCAGTTAAAAGATGTGTTTGCGAACTTCTATCAATCACATATAAGATTGAACAGGCAGAAACGAGAGTTGAAGCATCACAGGGTTATATCACATTAGAAGATGGAACTGTGATGAGTAAGCAGGTAGCATCTAAGAGTGCAGGAAACGAGAGTATAAGCTATGTGACTTCCAGTAACACAGGCACGGCTACATTGATAGATAAGTGTCTAGCGGATAAGGAAGCACAAAAGCAACTATACGATGATAAGATAAGAGATTATCTGTCTGGCATCACTGATGCTAACGGAGTTAACTTGCTGTACATGGGAATATATCCAAGATAAAAAAACGGAGGGATACGATGTATAACGATACAATCACACTTTTTAATAGGTATGAAAGTAAATTGGGAGATACATGGTATCCCTCTATTTTGCATAATACGAACCTAAACATGGATAAAGCAAGCATCGTTGCAAAGTACGGTTCTGAATCACAGGACAATGCTGTATTAAACGTGCAGTATAGCCTAAAAAGCGGTCAAAAGATGGTAGGGAGTAAATTATGGCTACCGCCTAAAGAATGGTGTAAACAGACGAATGATAAGCTGTCAGAAGCACTTACGTTTAGTTCTAAGGCGAATAGTTTTGATTTCTTTATCGTTGGCGAATGGAAGAATGAAGAACCGATTGCAGAGGATGATTATATTGACGGATTCTATGAAGAAATGAAACTTAAGTATGATTATGTCTTTGCAATAACTGGAAGTGCCTTTTACGACATAATCCCGCACTTTGAGGTAATGGCTAAGTAGGTGGTTATATATGGCTAAGAAAAAATTAGGAAATGTTAATGTGAATACACAGAACATGAGAGCTAATATCAGTCTGGCGAGATTCGATGAACAAATACAAAGTGCTCAATATTGGTTAGATAGTCAAGTTATGACTGATATGGTTCCATATATGCCACATGAAACAGGTACATTCATTAACGTAACGAGAGCAAAAAGTGCTTCTCTTGCAGGTACTGGAATGGTGTGTGCAGGTACTGGACCGATGGGACGTTTCTTATACTATGGTAAAGGTATGGTTGACGAATTAACAGGGTCTCCGTGGGCGAGAAAAGGTGCTAAGAAAGTATTAGTCACTGAATTTGCAGGACATACAAATGCAAAAGTTGACTTAAGCTACCAGAATCCAAAAGCAACTCCAAAATGGTTTGAAACAGCAAAGAAGAATCACGGTAAAGCATGGGTTACTCATGTTAAAAAGCAGGCAGGAGGAAGTTGATGGCAGAAGAAAAGAAACTAGTCAAGTATGACATTGATGGTTTTGACGTGATCACAACAGCATTGCAAGAACTGGTAAATCAATTCCCAGAACTAAGAGAGGGAGACGAAATTGCATTTTCTACATTAGATGATGCAAGCGGAAAAGCAATGTTCCCAGTAAGCGGTGCAGTGATTGAATCAGAAAAAGAGAGTATCACTGGACACGTCACACAGGTATGTCTGTATCCGTTTTGCGTGATATATCGTGCAAGCGGTACAAAACCAAAGAGGAAAGCAGAAATTAAGGAGTGGTTGGATAACCTTGGTAAATGGTTAGAAAAGCAAACAATCACAATTAAAAACAACACATATAAACTAGAAGAATATCCAGTGCTGACAGGCAATCGAAAGTTTTTAACGATTGACAGACAGACACCTGCATATTTGGACAGTATAAACGAAAACAAGTCTGAGAATTGGGCTATCAATATTTCTGCCCGATATCAAAACGACTTTGATAGATAAATTAACTATTAACTGGTCTACGACAGGATGTAGATCACTGACCTTGAAAAGATAAAGGAGAATCATAATGGCAGTTACAACAGGTAAAATTGACCGTAAGTATATGGCTCATTTCTTAGATGCAGGCTCTTTGTGCGGTGGTAAAACACCATCCTATGAACGTCTTGGAAAAGACTTAGAAGAGTACAATGTCGAACTTAATCCCGATACAGAAACAAGTAAAAATATTATCGGAGAATCTACATTCAAACACAACGGATATGAGGTTTCCTCAGAAGCCGACCCTTATTATGCAGAAGCTGACAGCACATTAAGCCAGAAGTTGCAGGAGATTATCGACAATCGTTACAAAGACGATAATCTGAAAACTACCGCAGTAGAAGTACACCTATGGAAAGAAGCATCAAGCGGAGCTTATGAAGCATACGCAGAAGATTGTTATATTGTTCCAACATCCTACGGTGGAGACACAAGTGGTTACCAGATTCCATTTACAGTTAACTACGCAGGAAACCGCAGAAAAGGTACTTACAACGTAACATCCGGAACATTTTCAGAAAGTGCTACACAGGACTTAAAAGACAACAGCAAAGCAGTTTTATCATAACAAGGAGTGCAGGATATGGAAGAACTTAGACGAAAAGTCAAAACTGGGGCATTAAATGTAATTTTAACGAATGAAGATGATGAGGAAATCGGAAGATTCCCATTCAACCCAGTTGATTTAAATATCGTAAGAAGATACGAAGAAGTTGTTACTAATTTGGAAAAGATGGAACTTCCAGAGGATGCTACAGAACAGGATATCTTAGAACTGTCTGACAAATTAGAGGGGCAGATTGATTACTTGCTTAACTCTAAAGCTTCTAAGTCTGTATTTGCTATTTGCAATCCGCTAACTCTTACAGAAAGCGGAGATTTCTTCATCGAGAACATCATCGTGGAAATCGCAGATATTATTGAGCAGGTAACAGACCAGAGAATTAAGAAGAAACAGGCGAAAATTAAAAGGGCAACGTCTAAATATCACAAATAATGGAAGTTTGGGAACTTCCTACATCCATAGTAGTTGGTGGCATAGATTATGAAATACGCACAGATTTTCGTGCAGTTCTGGACATTTTAAAAACATTTAATGACCCAGACTTTGAGAACGATGAAAAGTGGATTGTTTGCCTTACCATTTTATACGTTGATTTTGGAAATATGCCACCACAAGACTATGAAGAAGCTATTGAAAAAGCCATCGAATTTATTGACATGGGTATCAAAGATGATGGGAAGAAACAACCTCATGTGATGGATTGGGAACATGATGCACCAGTTATCATCCCATCTGTTAACCGTGTACTTGGAAAAGAAATACGAGCTATGCAGTATTTACATTGGTGGACTTTTTTAGGAGCTTACATGGAAATTGGAGAGTCTTTGTTTTCGCAGATTCTTAGTGTTCGCATGAAGAAAGCCAAAGGAAAGAAACTGGAAGATTGGGAAAGAGAGTTCTACAAAGAAAATAAAACGCTTATTGACCTAGATGTTAAATATTCCGAAGAGGAATTAGAAGAACAGAAACGTTTGAACGATTTACTGAATGGGAAAGGGGCGTGATTGAATGGCTACACAAAAAGCGGATGGAAGTATTTATATCAAAACAGAAATTGATACAACCGAAGCAAAAGCAAGTGTGAAAGAAATCGCATCTCTTTTAAAACGTTTATCCAATCAAGTAAAAACCATTGGAAAATCAATGGAAAAAGCCATAAGTGGCGGTATAAAAGCACCAGATACAAAAGGTATGGATGTTGTCGAAGAAAAAGCAAAGACCGTGGCTGAGGAACTGGAAAAGACCGCACAGGCAGAAAAGAAGCTAGAAAGCATAGATATTAAATCTAATGCACTTGATACGTTAGATAAAGCGATAGAAACCACAGGACAGAAGCTTGCAGAGTTGGAAAAAGCACAGATGGATGTATTCAACAGAAATCAGAGTGCAACTTCTTCCCCTGCATTTCAAGCAATGGAGAGTGCCGCTTCTAAATTAGATCAGCAATATGAACAGTTGATTGCAAAAAAGAAGCAGTTGGAAACATCTACAACAGGAAAGACTGGACTGCCTAAGACTGGAAAGCTGACAGGTGGAACAGGTCTGGCAAGTGAGGAAAGTGCTAACGCATTAGCTAAACTTAATGCAGAGATCACAGGCACAGAAACAAAAGTAGAACTGTTAAATAACAGCTTGGAGCAAACAGCACAGGCACAACAAAAGATAAGTGACAGCTCTATCAATACTACAGCTTATCAGATTCTTGAGCAGACACTACAGCAGGTAGAATCACAGTTTAATCAAGTTGCACAGACTCAGCAAGAGTTGTTCGCAAGGAATCAGAGTGTTACTTCATCTCCTGCTTTTATGGCATTAGAGAGTGCGGCAGAGAAGCTTGGTCGGCAGTATGATTCATTACTTGCTAAGAAACGGCAGTTAGAAAGCGGTGGGGGAGCAGTACAAACACCTGCGATCAAGACAGCCCCTATGACTGGTGCATATTCTGCCACGGCATCTAGTGCAAGTCAAAAAGCTTTGGATGCCTTAAACAAAGAAATAACACAGACAGATGCAAAAGAAAAAGGACTTGTTAACACAAATAGTAGGCTTGGTTCATCATTTAAGAATGTCAGTCAGTCTGTGGACAGTGCTAAGACAAAGACAGGCGGTATTTCATCTATCTTTAGTAGAATGGGTGGAGTCGTATCTGGACTTGGAAAACGTCTTGGTGTACTGGCACAGAACTTCACAAGCACTACAAACAGTGCTAATAATGCAAAATTTTCTATTGGTCGAATGGTCGGTATGAGTATATTATATTCTACCGTTTTTGGAATGATTTCTAAAGTTAACAGTGGAATCATGACAGGCATCAATAACCTTGCACAGTATTCGTCAGCTACTAATGCTTCGATATCTTCTATGATGTCAGCATTAACTCAGTTACAAAACAGTTTAGCAACAGCATTTGCACCGATTTTGTCCGTAGTAGCACCGATTTTGACGGCATTCATGAATATGCTATCGAAAGCGATCACATACATTGGAATGTTTATAGCAGCACTAACAGGACAGAAATCTTTTACGAAAGCAAAAGCTGTACAAGAAGATTATGCGGCATCACTGAACAAAACATCCAGTGGAGCTAATAAGGCGGCAAAAGCTACAAAGAATAACGCAAATGCCACAAAAAAAGCAAATAAAGAGATACAGACATATCTTTCTGGACTGGATGAAATCCGACAGTATCAAAAAGAAAAAGATAACGATACACCTAGTTCTTCTACCCCATCCGCAGGCGGTGGAGGTGGTGGCGGTGGTTACACTGGTCCATCCATTGGAGATATGTTTGAGAAAGTTCCTATTGAATCTTCCATCGCAGATATTGCTAAGAAGATTAAGGGCCTCATAAAAAAAGAGGACTGGGAGGGACTTGGAGCTTATATTGCATCGGGTATCAACAAAGGATTGCAAAAAATCTATAATGCCATCAATTGGGATAATGTAGGCCCGAAGATTACATATTTTGTGAACGCATTTACACGGACATTCAATAGTCTTGTTGATCACATAGACTGGGATTTAATGGGACGTACTGTGGGTGCAGGTATTAATACAATTGTCAACACACTGAATCTGTTGATAGAGGGAATCAATTGGAAAAATCTTGGTTCAAAAATTGCAACAGGTATCAACGGTTTATTCAACGAAGTAAATTGGAATAATGTAGGGCAGTTGTTTGCGAATAAAATAAATGTTCCGTTTCAAATGTTAGAGGGAGCTGTAAATACTCTTAACTGGGCAAAAATAGGAACGTCAATAGGTGGATTTTTGAATGGTGCAATCAACCAGATAGATGTTAAGTCTATTGGTACAAGCTTATCTGGATTAGCATTAGGAATATTAACAACATTAGATAATGCACTTACTACAACAAACTGGTCACAGCTTGGCACAAAATTAGCAACATTATTAACATCCATTGATTGGGTCGGAATATTTGTCAATGCAATATCTGTTGCAGGGAAAGCCATTACGGCATTAACACAACTCGGTGTGTCTTTTATGGATAACTTGGCAAAAGGTATTACAAATGGGACACAGCAGTTTATTAGTAAGGGATTATCAGCACTGACCAATTTTACTGCAAACTTAAGAAGCAATGCAGGAAAATTAGTAGATTCTGGTCTCCATCTTATGTTAAATCTTGCTAAAGGTATAGCTAATGCCATGCCAGATATCATCAAAAATGTTCCACAGATCGTTATTAATATTGCAGGAGTCATTAACGATAATGCCCCTAAGATATTGGTCGCAGGAATACAGCTTATTGCAATCCTGCTAAAAGGTCTTATACAGTCTATACCAACATTGATTGCAAATGTACCAAAGATTGTGCAGGCAATCGTCAGTGTATTTACAGCTTATAATTGGCTATCACTTGGAAAAAGCCTCATCACAGGTATTAAAAACGGAATTATGAATGCAAAAAATACTGCGGTTGATGCTATGAAGAATACATACAATGGCGTGATTGATGCGATAAAGAATTTACCGTCTAAACTCAAAGGACTTGGAGAAAACGGAATTAAAGGGATAGGCAATGGAATTACTGGGAAATTGTCTGGACTTAAAACAACGGCAGGAAAAATATTGACCAATATTATAGAAGCGGTTAAAAATCTACCTAGAGAGTTGGCAAAAAAAGCGACATCTGCTATTAGGGGTATGAAAACTACATTTAAAAATGTTGACTGGGGAAGTGTCGGCATGAATGTAGTAAAAGGTATTGCAAAAGGTGTTGGAGATTTTGCATGGATTTTGGTTGATAAAATGACAAGTCTTGCACAAAAGGCGTGGGAGGGTGTGAAAGATTTCTTCGGAATCCATTCTCCATCAAGACTTATGAGAGATACGGTAGGTAAGATGATTCCTGCCGGTATTACAGTAGGTCTGGAAAAAGCTTTTCCAGATACGATTGATACATTATTAGACCAATCTAAACAGTTGGCAAATGTACCATTTACAGCACCATATATTACAAGTGGAGCGGTAATACCTGCGAAAGCATCCGCAGCGATCGCACAGAAGCAGAGTAGTACAAGTAGCAGTAATAATGACGTACTAAATTTACTTGAGCAGCTATTAGCAGTTATGAAAGATTTAGAATCAGATAACAGTGGTAACAATGTCAGAGATTATCATTTCACTGCACAGATTAACCGCAGAACGTTATTTGATGAACTTATCGAAGAAGCGAAACTAAGACAAATGAGTAACGGCAGAAACCCATTTAGCCTTGTGTAGAAAGGAGTAAGACATGGCACAGGATTATATAAAAATCAATGGTGTGAAAATATGGCAACCAGATTGCGACATAGCTGTAGCACTCGAAACCACGTATACGCAAGGTTCAACAAGGGCACAGTCTGGAAAAGGGAAATTTACACCGATGTTTACGGTAGAGCGTTTCCCATATACGGCTACGGATATTCCAATGTCAGAAGCTTCAAAAATCCTGCAAATGGTAGCAAAAGGAAAACCTTTTGATTTGCATTATTTTTCTGTGTACCACAATGAATGGAGAACGGCTAAGTTTTATGTCGGACAGGTATCGGACATAAAAATACAAACATTGGAGAAAAACAAAGAGAAATTATCTAGTTTTTCGTTCAATGCACAGGGGGTTAACCCGATATGATAAATGTAAGTAATGAGTTTAAAACTCTAATGTCAGAAAGACAGGATTTTAAAGAGTATGCAGAAGTTACACTTGCAAATGGCACAGTTTTAGAACTGACAGAGGATGATTTTTCAATAGATAACAATAGTCTGGTTGATTCTGCAGGGGCAAACTCTATTCCTTTAGGAGTTGCCCTTAGTAGAAACGTACAGTTAGAAATTATGAACGACGATGATCACTTATCTGATTATGATTTCTTTGGAGCAAAAATCAGACTATATCTGACGTTTGAATTATCATCAACGATAGAAAAAATTGAATACGGTACATTTACCGTCACTCAACCAGAAACCTACGGAAGTGTTGTAACGATTGTTGGCTACGATGATATGTATAAAGCAGATAAGACATACAGCACAACATTGACATTCCCTGCGACAGCAAAGAGTGTGTTGATTGATAGTTGTGATACCTGCGGTATCTTGATTGGAAATAGTAACTTTTTACATAATGACTTCCAGATACCAACCATGCCATCTAGTGAGTATACACACCGACAGATTATAGGTTTTATCGCTATGATTGCCTGCGGAAACGCAAGAATTGACCGTACAGGACATTTACAGATAATGACCTATGATTTTAACTATGACAGCGGTAATGTTCATACTTTGACCGATTACAACACTCTGACGAATGATACAAACGATGTGCAGGTAACAGGCGTGCAAATGACAAAGACTGTCACTAAGACAACAACCGATGAAGATGGTAACGAAAATGAAGAAGATGTGGAAGAATTAGTCAAATACGGTTCAGATGGCTACGTTTTAGAAATAGAGAATCCGTTAGTTGCAGGTCATGAAGAAACATTAGTTTCTTGGATTTATGAAAGATTCAAGGATGTAACGTTTCGTGGATTTACGATGGATTATATTTCTTATCCAATTGCAGAGTTTGGAGACAAGATAAAGATTACAGACTGGCGAGGTAAAAGCTTCTATTCTGTATTAACAGATGTAAACTTTGTATTCTTTGGATATACAACACTTAAAAATAGTGCAGAATCTCCAATGAGAAATCAAAGCAATTACACGTCAAGTGAACAAAAAGCACTGATTCAAGGGAAAGAATTAGTTGAACGTGAAAAGACAAATCGTGAAATTGCAGTTAAAAAGTTAAATGATACATTAAAAAACAGCTCTGGCATGTATTCTACGGCAGAAAAACAACCAGACGGCTCTACTATTTACTATTTGCACGATAAACCAACAATCGCAGAATCACAGAATGTTATCAAACTAACAGCCGAAACAATTGGTTTTTCCACGGATGGAGGTAAAAATTATCCATATGGTTTTACAATCACAGGCGAAATGATAACAAGATTGCTTTATGTAGAGGGAATTAATGCAGATTATATTAATACTGGTGCATTGACAGTCAAAGATAAATCTGGGAATATTATCTTTTTTGCAGACATAGAAACTGGTACTGTAAGGATTTCTGGAGATAACGTCACAATAGGTGGAAAGACTGCAACAGAAGCAATTAATGACGCAATCAATGAAGCGAAAAAGTCTCGTGCTATGATTATAAATCTTGACAAGGACTATCAAGCAATCACAACAGATTACAAAGGAGAATACACAGCGTTTCCAGAATGTCACACGACAGCACAAGTGTTGTGGGGGCATACAGATATATCTAACGATTGCAGTTATAGTATTCAGAAATCTAGTGGAATTGTAGGCTCTTGGGATAATACAACTCATACTTACACTGTAACAGCATTGATTGCAGATACAGGGTGGATTGATATTACAGCAAATTACCTTGATACATATACAGTTACAAAGCGTTTTGATGTTGCAAAGGTTAAAAGTGGTGCACCTGGTGCACAAGGAGACGGTACTTACCTACACATTAAGTATAGCAACGATGGTGGTAAGACGTTTACGGATGCAACAGTAGGCTCATGGATAGGAACTTGCGTAGATAGCAACGTAGAAGCACCCCTCGATGTTAATGCGTATACTTGGGCGAAAATCGAGGGAAAAGCAGGTCGTACATACTTTATGGAAACATCATCTAGTATTGTAAAAATGTCAGCGGACAGTACAATAGTTCCAAACTTCATTACATTGTCTGGTTATTATCGTGACGGAACAGAAACAGCACGTACAGCTTATAAGTGCCGATTTAAGATTGAAGAGACAGCAGACAATGAGACGTACAACACTGTATACACATCGACAGAAGATGAAACTGATATTACTCATGCATTGTACTCTGCATTAGCAACAGGCTCAAATGGAATTAGTGCTGATGAAACTAACGGAATCGCAATTTCACGAAATCTTACAGCACTTAGATGTACGATGTATGCAGCAGGTGGATTCACACAGATTCTTGACATTGAAACAATCCCAGTTGCAATAGACGTTGATGCACTGACACACGAAGATATATTTAATCTGTTGACGAATAATGGAGCGTGGCAAGGTATTTATCGTGGGTCTGATGGAAAGCTGTATATAAATTTTTCTTATGGAAGAGGTGGAACATTAAATCTTGGTGGAAAAGCTGATACATATGGAGACGGGGAATTACACGTTTATAATTATTTCGACAAAGAAGTTGTGACGATAGACAATAAAGGGATTATAGTACTGAATTATTCACTTGGAATTTCGGCTGATGAAAAGCCAATATCATATGTGTGTATAACACCAGACGTGTTCGGTGGTATATATATATCTGAAAACAAGGATGGAACTGGTGCATGTGCGATTTTGTCCCCAGATGAGATTATATTAAAAAATAACAGCAGTGGACCACTTACAGTACAAACAGACATAACAATGCATATGACGGATGAATCACTTTATCTTGGGTCGACAAGTAAATATAAATTTCATTTTGGAAAAGAAAGATCAAGTTTTTATCAGCCAGTTACTATTGGCGGAAGTTTGTCTGTTACCGGAGAAAAAAACAGAATTATAGACACAGAAAATTACGATACAAGAAAGCAGTATTGCTACGAGACAGCAACTCCATATTTTGGAGACATCGGAACAGCACAAACTGATGAAACAGGAAAATGTTACATAGACATTGACGATATATTTGCAGAAACAGTAAACACAGGTGTTGAGTACCAAGTATTCTTGCAGAAAGAGGGGCAAGGCGATTTATGGGTAGAAGAAAAGACCGATAGTTACTTTGTCGTTCGAGGCACTGAAAACCTTAAATTTTCGTGGGAAATCAAAGCAATTCAGAGAGATTACGAATTTGAACGACTTGAAAAATTCGATAACTCAGAAAAAGAAGAAGTGATTGACTACGAGAAAGAATATATGGAAGAAATCAACGATTTGATTAAAGAACAGGAGGAAATGTTAAATGAAACAGTTGAGTAGCTTTATGGTATTAAATATTGACGGTGGAGACAGGGTATCATACACATACAATGAGATTGACGATAACACAGGAGAACCATTGTCACAGAATAAAAAAGAAAATTTCTGGGTAGTAGATAAAGAACTTAAAAAGCACATTGATGCTATCAGAAGCTACGTCAGAGAAAACAAGTTGAATTAAGGAGTGATGTTATGGCAATCAATATACCTTTAATACATATTTCAGATTTAACAGAGAAAACGTCTATATCTGATGATGATTACATGCTTACTGGTGGAAGCACCGCCAGTAAGGTTAAGTGGTCAACGATTGTGTCACTGATTAAAACTAAATTAGGAATAAGTAAAATACAGTCAGATATTTCTACGTTAAATAGTGATTTTTCCAGTTTACAGTACAAAGATTATGGAATTGATGGATTTGCCATTAAAATAAATAGTCAACTAGCAATGATTTATATGTGGTATGGCAAAAGTTTGACAGGCGGGAATATATCTCAAACTTTATTAACATTGCCAAATAATATTACATTTAACAGGGAAGTTTTTACACCGTGTGAAATTCTTGATAGTTCTTGGTCCCCATGTGGAAATACTGGATACATAACTATTAATAACAATAAAGTGTACGTACGTTGTAAAGAAACAACATCTTACGGTGTCGTAATAGCAAATGTGATTGTTCCTGCATCATACATTAATATTCCATAGTTCTATTAACTAAATAGAACATCTGTCTCAACAGTAAGTCAAACGGTATAAGTGCCGATTGTAGAAAGCATCGAAACATCAACCGATGGTGAATTAAGGAGGGTATATGAACGTATATATGACGTTTTCCGTGTTGTCGGAAAATCTTAGCACAAAAATAAATACAATCATTACAGAAGTAAAAGAGGTGGATACAAATGGCAAAGATAAATGATTTACCGCTATTGTCTAATCCGACAGAAGATATGTATTGTCTGGTTGGAAAAGATGATTTACAAAAAGTACCGTGGTCTGCGATTATGGGGCAGATTGGAGCACCTTATATTGCAACTACTGTCGCAGGTATGATAGACAAAACAAGGGTTTATGTCTATCAAGGTAGTGAGTCTGGTTACACAAGTGGCAATTGGTATTACTGGAATGGGTCTGCATGGACTTCTGGTGGTACTTATAATTCGGCTGCGGTAGACACAGATAAAACACTTACACAATCAGATAAGCCTGCGGATTCGGCTGTAGTTGGAAAGGAAATTGGTTCACTAAAGGAATCATTAGAGGCATGTATTGATGTAACAGCTTCACGAAATATTTTAGCTTTTGAAAATTATACAAGAGGGAAATATTATTCAGCTTCAAGTGGAAGTGATAGATATAATGATAGTTTTACAGCCATAGACGATTACGTAAAGATCGAACCAAATACGGATTATGTATTATCTATATTTTCTGATGGAAATTATGAAACTATGCCCAATGCAGTGGTTATTCAATACGATGCAGGTAGAAAATATATTTCGGGGGAAGACGTGAAAACATTCAAGACTGCAATAAATGCTAGATATATTAGATTATCGATGGCAAACGTATATTTTGATAAGCAAGTAATGCTAGAAAAAGGTACAGAACCTAGTAAGATTTACGAATCACCATCAATTGAAAAAAAATACAAGATAAAAAATGAATGTATAGATGATACACAAATATGTGACAAAGTAATTAGTATATTAAAGATAAAAGAAAATGAAATTACTGTTGGTGCTAGTGATTGTAATTTTGAAACGCTGCAAGAAGCAATAAGTAGTATTAAAGATAACACTGAATTAAATAGATATATTATCTGTTTGAAAGAGGGCACGTATAATTTAGCTGACGGATTAGATATAACTGATTCGTCCGCTATAGGGGTGACCGTCCCGAACTGGGCAACTATTGTAGGAATTGGAAACCGTGAAAACGTTATACTGGAATGTAGACTAGATTCAAAAAACCAAAATATATCAGCTTTGAATTTTAAAGAAACCTCTGGCATCGAGAATCTTTCTATAATTGGAGAAAACACTAGATATGCTATTCATGATGATTTTGCCAGAGAATCAAAAGGATATGATCGGAGAATTAAACATTGTATAATTCGTGGTGAAAATACATATTATTCTACCGTTTACGGATCCGGGACTGGGGACGGTGCCAATTGGAAATTTGAAGATGTTGTTTTTGATGGAACAAAGACTGGTGCAAACTATAAAAAAGGTAATACTTTTACCGTGCATAACATTTTAAAATCGCAAAAAAACAGAGAAATAACATTCACAAATTGCAGATTTTTGTCGGGGCTAGATAACAATGTTAAGCTAAAAACGCTGGCTTATCGAACAGCTACAGGTCTTGACAGTGCTAATGATATGTTAACTAATGTACAGTTTTTTGGATGTGAATTTAGCGGAGAGACCGGATTTGAATTATCGGAAGAAAACGCATCTGTATACGGTAGCGGTTGCCTTTATTACGTTACTGGATTTGGTAATAAAAATGCAAATCACAATATTGTAACAACAGATGGTAAAGATTACTCTAGCAGAGTGAACTTGATTTAAGTTAGCTAAAGCAGGCCTTAGTTGACAGTGGGTGCGAAGAACTAGCAACGGAATAAAAAAACCCCCCTACAGTTTGTAGGGGGAAAGTATAAAATTTGAAGATTAAGTATGAAAAAATCTTCAAATACATATTAACATAAATTTCCACAAAAAGAAAGGAGAAACTATGAATCTCAAATTACGTTTCAAAAATAAAGCAACATTAGTAGCATTGGCTTCTGCCTTAATCGCATTTATCTATCAGATTCTAGGAATCTTAGGTATCACAGCACCAATCGCACAGGATGCAGTATCACAGCTTGTAGGTATCATCCTTAATATCTTAGTGACTGTCGGGGTATTGGTGGACCCAACGACAAAGGGAATCGGGGATAGCGAGCTTGCAAAGAACAAGACGGATATTGCTGAGGTAATCGAATATAAGGAGGACTAATATGGCAAATACGGTAGACAAGCTTCTTACAGTAGCTAAAAGAGAAGTCGGATACTTAGAGAAGAAAAGCAACAAGAATCTAAACAGCAAGACAAAAAACGCAGGTAGCAACAATTACACTAAGTACGGAGCATACTTTGGCATTAACGGTACCGATGCCTACTGGTGTGACATGTTCGTGGATTGGTGTATGGTGCAGGCATACGGCAGGGATGTAGCAAAAAATCTTTTACATGGATTTAGTGCATACACTCCAACATCAGCACAAAAATTTAAAGACAATGACCAGTGGCATAAAACACCACGGATTGGAGACCAGATTTTCTTCAAGAACTCTCAAAGAATCTGCCACACTGGGATTGTGTATGCAGTAACTAATGAGATGGTGTTCACAATCGAGGGCAATACAAGCAACGGAGAAGTAGTTATTCCAAATGGTGGTGCAGTGTGCAAGAAGTCTTATGCTTTAGGCAATAGTCGTATCGCAGGATATGGACGACCTAAATATGATAACGTAAAAGTATCATACAGCATTGTAAAAAAGAACTCTTCTAAATCTGCGATCAAGTGGTTACAGAAAAAGCTGAACGCAAATTGTACATACGCAAACGAACATCCATTAGTGATTGACGGAATCTGGGGAGCAAAGACAACGCAAGCCTTGAAGAAATACTGGAAACAGTTAGGATGGAACACGTCTGGAACATATGCAGGAAAGAAAACTTGCACGGCTTTGAAAAAAAATCGAAAAAAGTAGTTGCAATGTCGAAAATGATATGATATTATAAACAACGTTGAAGCGAGAATGTTCCATTTTCGTTCCAACCAAAATTAAAGACAATTGAGTTTATGCGGTTTGAGAGCATTTTGACCCCTTGACTTTTAATCAAGTTGTCCGGGGTTCGAATCCCCGCACGCTCACT
>ERZ839489.430-NODE-430-length-43793-cov-8.460401_pt1 | contig 43793 bp, 22 predicted proteins | sample MGYA00519938_ERZ839489 | MGnify/ENA primary metagenome ERZ839489 (study PRJEB31850, sample SAMEA3708846) | human gut metagenome | biome: human gut; feature: human-associated habitat; material: faeces | place: China | collected 2014 ...
CCTCTACTGTAGGATTGCCACGAGAATCCAAGATTTCTCTTGCATGAACTTTTTCGATAATCATAATACAATAATATATTTAACTTTATAAAACTTTATATAAACCGCATGAACACAACACGGGGCGCATAAATACGATTTATTTACGGGTGTAAAAATAGTAATCATAAGAAAAACCACCAAATTCAGAGCATCCTCAAAAATAGGTATTCTGCAGAAAATACCTATATGTAAGTATGATATTGCATAACGATGAATATAGTTTTCTTACGGTATTAAACTTTCAGGCATGATCTGCGTCTAACACATAGATGATGTTTATAACATCTATCATAACTTAGATATTGTTTGTTTCTAGAAATATTTTGCTTATATGGTTGCTCGGGATGGAGACGCAAGAGCATGAATACTAAACACTTTGGCGAAGACATCACTTTTAGGTATTGCCCGACTCACAACGAAATTGTATCTTTACATCGTAACTAACAGATAAAAGATTATGACAGGAATGACAACAACAATAATCATTGGACTTCTGATTCCGCTATTGGGAACGATGCTTGGTTCGGCTTTCGTCTTCATGATGAAAGACGAGATGTCTGCGCGATTGCAAAAGTCGTTATTGGGCTTTGCCTCTGGAGTGATGGTAGCAGCGTCCGTATGGTCGTTGCTCATTCCCGCTATGGAGATGAAGGCTGACAGCGGCGCATGGTCGGTAGTGCCGGCAGCTGTGGGATTCATGATGGGCATAGGTTTCCTGCTGCTTATTGACGAGCTGACACCCCACCTCCATATCGGAACCGACGAGCCTGAGGGCATACGCTCACACCTGTCAAAGACAGCTATGCTTGCACTTGCCGTAACCATCCACAATCTACCCGAAGGAATGGCTGTAGGCGTGGTGTTTGCAGGAGCCGAAAACGGCGCTTCGCATATCTCGTTAGCCGGAGCCATTTCTGTGTCATTGGGCATTGCCATTCAGAACATTCCCGAAGGCGCTATCATCTCAATGCCCATGCGTGCGGCAGGCAACAGCCGATGGAAGTCCTTCGTGTTAGGATCGCTGAGCGGAGTGGTAGAGCCTATAGGAGCCATAGCCGTTCTGCTGCTTGCCTCACTCATTATGCCCGCCCTCCCCTACATGCTCGCCTTTGCAGCAGGAGCCATGTTCTACGTAGTGGTGGAAGAACTGATACCAGAAGCCTCAGGCGGCCAACACAGCAATCTCAGCACCATCGGCTTCGCCATAGGTTTCGTGCTGATGATGGTGCTGGATGTTGTGATGGGGTAATCTCTACATTTAGTTTATGCTTCTCTGTGAATGACATTTTCCTTCATCATCACCTTTGCCACATTCTGTGATGCGAATGATGCATTGTTAGAAAAGTCCAACTGGTTCTTGTGTCTTGCCTGGCAATGCGTAAGGCCGGTATACTGCTTTGCATCGCGAAAACAAAACTCTATTTGGAATCTTGAGCGATATGTGCGCAACACATCCTCACCCGACATGGATGTCTTTGTTGAGAAGAAAAGCTTGTGTTTTCCGTTCGGCATAACCCAAATGACAAGGCGCACTTTCTGCTTCAATGCCTTTGAATAGGCTATGAGTGTGTAGGCTGTGCCTTCAAGTCCTTCAATATGCAGCTCAACCATGCGTGTGAGGTCAAGTTTCTTGTAATCGATTTTTCCGTCAAGTGTCTTGGGGCGTCCCGGTTTGTGGGACCGAGGTCCCGTATATACATAGTATAGGCCCGCTGTATCCCTGAAGCGGCTGACAAGATGGGATCCGTACTCTTTGATTTCATCCACAAACGGACGGATAGAGAAGAAAGCATCAGCGACAACGATATCGGTGACCTTCAACAAATCCTTCTTGTAGCGCTTGATGACCGCTATGTAATGTTGCACGAGAGTCATGTTGCGCAGTTTCAACTCTCCTGTAGATGGAGTCTGATGGGTGCGCAGCATCATGCAACTGTTGGCATAGACATCGACAAGAGCCAGTCCCATGATTTCAAGTCCATGCTTCATGGAACTTGTACAACCTGACCAGAAAGTACCGATATGCGGAGTCTTCTTGCCCGACTTGATGATGTGGCTCGGATCGATAGCTATAGCCAATAGACCATCCATATTCAAGAAACGTCGGCAAAGGGCAAGGTTGAACTTCACCCAGTCTATGCATTTCCATCGGAAGGCAGACTATTCGTATAGTAGTGACAACTGGTCGACGGTCAGTTCCGCGCCTGTCGACACTGCAGTTTCCAGATAGTCGGAAGTCTTGATGTTGCGCGACTCCTCTTCGATTGAATAGGATGCGTGGTTTGACGATGCCACCATCAGTTTCAGGCGCGTTGCGCGCTTGTTGCGTATTGAGTAGACCACAGGCACGTTGAAGCGCGTGAACGACGTTGATGGTTTCAGATAGCCCACACCACGGCCAATTTCCACTTCTTTCCCGTCCTCGTCGTTGACAAGCGAGATGACCACAAGCCCTGTTTCCGAGGTGTCGTGATAGTCCTGCACGAATGTGTATATGCCGCTGACGGCGGTTGGACGGGAGCGGAAGGCTATGCCTTCATTATATGTCTCCAAGCCGGATTTGTCGACCGAGTAACTGCCGAGAAACAGTTTGCCGGCAGAGCGGTTTGCCAGGTCGGGAGCATAGGAGCTGTAGTAGTGCCGGTCGGTGCGTGCGTCGCGCGCCGGTTCCACTCCGCACCAGCTCCATGCGGCGTTGCGCAGCCGCACGGCCCATTGCCCTGAGCCAGTTGACGGAATGATTTCTGTTGTAGGCACTTGGAACCATGTGTTTGAGGTTGAGGCAAACTTCGCGCACGTTTTTTTGTTTACGCTTGTCCACTTCTTCGGTTCGCTGACGATGATGTCGGCTTTGTTGTAGATTGGCATCCAGCTCGACAGGTTGGAATATTTGCCGCCACAGTTCACGTGCTTCATACTGATGGTTTCGTCAATGTCTTCAAAGTCGGCGTTGGGCAGTTCGAGAGCCGACTCTGTCGTCACTCCGAACCCATGGGAGTCGTTGCTGCCTGAGATTACGGCGATTTCGTAGGAAGTAGACGGGGTGAGCGTTTTTACCGTGACGCGGCGGTCGGCCACGTTGCGTTCGGTCACGGCAGGATGCCATCCGCCTCCGTTTGGTTTCACAAGGACGCTGATATAAGGAACAACTTCGCTAAGGTCATCGCCCTCGAACATCAGGTCGACTTGCGACGACCAGATGTTTTCTTGGCTGCACATCACTTTATATTCGGGCACGTCGCGCTCCACGGCGACAGGCTCCGTATATTTCAGGCCGTCGTTGTAAGAGGCTCTCACGAGAGTGGCACTTATGCCAGGAGCGAGAGGCAGGGTGGCGGTGTATCTGCCCACGGCTACGCGTTTGACGTTTGCGGCTGTCACTTCTTGCCATTGGTCAAGGCTTGACGGACCTTTCGTTTCAAAAGTTAGTTTGTCGGCAGGCAGGTCGCCGCTGCATTCAATCTCCAGCGCGACTTTGTCGGCGGAAGGGCGTATGGCGGCGGGCTGTATCAATGCGATTTTTACTGGGCGTATCTCCACTGTCAGCACCATTGGCGACAGCGCTACGCGTCCAGCCTCGTCGCGTGCCTGCAGAATGATTTTGTGCACGGTGGCAGCCCCGCTTTCGGAAGCGTGCATTCGGGCTACGATTGCCGACAGGTCGAGCGATGCGTTTGTCGCCCCCTTTTCAAGCCCTGTGGCAGTGATGCCTTGCGACGCAAGGGTGGCGGCGTCGGTGGCGGCAATGTCGGTCTCGGCAGTCCAGTAGTTGTCATCCATATTGTTGGATATGACTGTAAAATACAGATTTCTCAATCCTCCAGCCACGTTGATGTCAACACCGAGCCGTTTGTCCGGACTGTTGTATTCAAGCATGCTGTAGCTGTTGTCGTTGTCGAAGCCCACGGCAGTGATAGTAGGCGACTGGGTGGAGAACAGAGCGTCGTCGACCGTCAGCCTGTAAGGTGTAGATGCCGTGTGTTCATCGTACACGCATGTCAGGATGTTGCCGTCGGCATCGAAGCGGAATTGATGGTGTGTAGCGGCATCGGCGGCGAAAGCATCGAATGGCTGCAGAGCCACTTTGCGCCCCGAAGCGTCGGCGATGGCAAGCTCGCAGCGCATGTTGCCGGGACGCAGACAGGCTGTCCGCTTTTCGCTGGTCGTGAAGTCCACATATTCTCCGGATGCAGTCTTTGCGCGCATCATGATGTTGTCCGCCAAATTTTTAGCCGCATCGGTAAACGAAACCGACACAAGAGTCTGAGCCACACCGCATTTTATGTCGACCGTGGTTTCTTCATCCTCTTTCACGAAGTTTGGTTGTTCGGCAAAAAATGTCGGGGCAATGAATCCCTCTTGATCCTTGTCGCCGTAGCTGGCGGAAAAGATATATTCACCCACAGGCAATTTCTGCGATCCGCTCTCGAATTTGGCAAGAGAAGCCCACGACTTCACCGTCGCCGTGCGGCAATTCATGGCAGAGAGAGCCAAAGCGTCGGCAGAAGGGGCGTCGACGTCGATGCCCGCCGCTCCCGCCACAGGAGTGACGGAGGGGTCGACCGACAGCAGAAACCGCACGTCGCCGTATCCGGTCACCAATGGGTTTGGGTCGTTGCTGCATGCCGCAAGCAGCAGGCATATTGTCGCTTGTAAAAAAACTTTCTTAATCATAGACGCAAATTTAATGTTTTCTTTCTATTGCCGAAAGCGAAAGTGGGGTTACGGAACAATTTATGGAGCGTTTAGACTAAAATTTGCATATTCCGGCGATGCGTTGTAACTTCGTGGGCAAATCAACAAACAAACATATCTTATTCGAATGAAGAAACAAATTTTGACGGCTTTGTGCGCGGCGGTGTTGACGCTGCCGATGGCGCATGCCGAAAATCCGAAACAAGAATTCCGTGGAGCATGGATCCACACAGTGCATCAGAGCCAATATGCCAAAATGACAACAGATGAGACAAAGGCATACCTCTGCGACCAACTCGACAAACTTAAAGCCGCAGGCTGCAACGCCGTGCTTTTCCAGGTGCGTCCGAGCGCCGACGCTTTCTATCCGTCGGAACTGGAGCCGTGGAGCCGTTTCCTGACTGGCACTGCCGGCAAGGCCCCGTCGCCTTATTGGGACCCGCTGCAGTTTATGATTGAGGAATCTCATGCGCGCGGCATGGAGCTTCACGCATGGCTTAACCCGTATCGTGTGACGACATCGAAAAATGAGAAACTTCCGAAAAATCATATCTATTACAAGCATCCCGAGCGTTTCGTCGCTTACGACGGCAAACTTTATTTCGATCCAGGCTTGCCTGAAAACCGCAGTTTTATTGAGAGTGTGGTCAAAGACTTGATTACGCGCTACGACTTTGACGCCATCCATATGGACGACTATTTCTATCCTTATCCTGTGGATGGATTGGATTTCCCCGACAGCAAGTCGTATAAGAAATATGGAGAGGGGATGGACCGCGGCGACTGGCGCCGTCATAATGTCGACTTGCTCATCGAGGGATTGCACGAGGTGATTGAGGCGCAGAAGCCGTGGGTGCGTTTGGGCATAAGTCCGTTCGGAATCTGGCGCAACAAGACGAGCGACCCGCGTGGCAGCGATACAAACGGATTTCAGAACTACGACGGCCTCTATGCCGACGTGTTGCTTTGGACGGAAAAAGGATGGGTGGACTATATGCTTCCCCAGCTTTACTGGACGCTTGAGAGGAAGGTGGCATCGTCGGAGAAACTGGCGTATTGGTGGAACGACAATGCTAACGGTCGCCATATGTATATCGGACAAAATGTGAAGACTACGATGGACACTCCAGATCTTGCCCCGTCGACCGACCCTACGCAGCTCGACCATAAAATCCGCCTGTCGCGTGAGCTGCCCAACATTCAGGGTAACTGCTGGTGGCCTGGGTATATGATCACAGCCAACTATAAGGGCGTGGCCGACTCGCTTGCCATGAATCAGCAGCGCACAGTGGCTCTCGTGCCCAACTATCCGTGGATCGACGACGTGAAGCCCGGCGAGGTCACTTCGCTCCGCCGCGACGGCGACCGCCTTCTTTGGAAGGCTCCGTCGACCGCCGACCCTATGCAGGAGGCGCGTGCCTATGTGGTCTATCGTTTTGACAAGGGCGTTGACGTTAACATCGACAACGCAGAGGCGATACAGTGTGTCACTTACAAGCCGGAATACGCTCTTGGCGCCGACCATGGCCATTTCACCTATGTGGTTACGGTGCTCGACCGTGCAAACAATGAAAGTGCTGTCGGGGAAGCTATAAATGTGAAGCAGTAGCGGCGCAAAAAATTGATAATGTGGTTTCAAGATTTTCGGTCGAAAATTTTGAAACCACATTTTTTATTTCTAAATTAGCAACCACAAATCTAACTCGCTATGACTGGAATAAGCAGAATGCTCGACTTTTTGACCGCGCTGAAGGTTAACAATGACCGACAGTGGTTTGGTGTGCATAAAGAAGAGTATAACGACATCCGCCGTCAATGTTTGGAAGAGGTAGGCGTGCTGATTGCCGAAATAGGGCGTTTCGACCCGCATCTTGCCGGAGTCGCGCCAGAGCAATGCGTGTATCGCATCTATCGCGACATCCGTTTTTCAGCCGACAAATCGCCGTATAAGACCCATTTTGGAGTGGTGCTTGGTCACGGAGGTAAGAAATGCAAGGAGGCCGCCTACTATCTGCATATTGATCCCGACGGCTGCGCGTTTTTCAGTGGCGTATGGTTTCCGGAAATGCCTGTGCTGCGCTTTCTGCGGCGCAACATCTACGATAATCTTGACGAATTTCTTGAGATTATAGACAGTCCTGCTTTCAAATCGGAATATCCCGGTCTGATAGGAGAAAGCCTGAAGACGTTGCCAAAGGGCTATCCGAAAGACTGTCCGCGCCCTGAAATTTTCAAAATGAAAGAATTCCTTGTGCAAAAAAAATATAAAAAATCATTGTTTGCAGCCGGAAATTGGCAGAAGCAAGTTGCAAAAGACGCTCAATTGGCAAAACCGTTCAACGATTTTTTGAATTATGCATTTGAAGAATTGCACACTCAATGATGTAGTGTGCGCAATATGTGGTGCGATTGCACAAAAAAGGCGATTCTGAGTAGTCGGAATTACACAAAAAAAGGTCGATTGTGCCAAAAATTAAATAGAACTAAATCCTTAAAAAGATTACATATTTTACTTTAAATTTGTAGCAATTAAACACAAGAACTATGGCTAAAATCAGAGGAGCAGTAGTGGTTAACGAAGAACGGTGCAAGGGGTGCAACCTATGTGTGGTGGCATGCCCCACAAAAACTTTGTCGTTACAGGCAAAGGAGGTGAACGACCGTGGCTACCACTTTGCCTACATGTCTAATCCCGACGCTTGCATCGGATGCGCAAGTTGTGCGTTGGTTTGTCCCGACGCTTGTATTGAAGTTTATAAAGTACGCGTAGATTAACAAATCGAAAAACGAATTTCACTATGGAAAAAGAAATAAGATTGATGAAAGGCAACGAGGCTCTTGCCATCGCGGCTATCCGCTATGGAGCCGATGCCTATTTCGGATATCCAATCACTCCGCAGTCGGAGGTGCTTGAAACGCTGATGGCAGAACAGCCGTGGGAAACCACGGGCATGGTTGTGCTTCAGGCAGAGAGTGAGGTGGCATCGATCAATATGGTCTATGGCGCGGCAGGAACAGGCAAAGTGGTGCTGACGTCGTCGTCGAGTCCAGGCATCAGTTTGATGTGCGAGGGTTTGTCGTATATCGCAGCATCGGAATTGCCAGCCTTGGTTATCAACGTGAGCCGTGGCGGACCTGGACTTGGAACTATCCAGCCGTCGCAGGCTGACTATTTCCAGGCAACAAAAGGTGGTGGACACGGCGACTATCATTTCATCGTGCTGGCTCCGTCGTCGGTGCAGGAAATGTGTGATTTCGTTGGTCTCGGATGGGACTTGGCGTTCAAATACCGCACCCCGGCGATGATTCTTGCCGACGGTGTTGTCGGACAGATGATGGAGAAGGTGGTGCTTCCGCCGCAGCGTCCGCGTCTGACCGACGAGGAAGTGCGCAAACGTTGCCCATGGGCAGCCACAGGACGCACACCGGGACGTGCGCGCAACGTAATCACGTCGCTTGAACTTGACTCTGCAAAGATGGAGGAGAACAACCTTCGATTCCAGGCAACATACAAGAAAATTGAGGAAAACGAAGTGCGTTTCGATGAGTATGCCGTTGACGATTGCGATTATCTCATCGTGGCATACGGCTCAATCGCGCGTATCAGCCAGAAAGCAGTGGAGATGGCACGCAAGGAAGGAATCAAAATCGGAATCCTCCGTCCAATCACGTTGTGGCCTTTCCCGTATGCAGAGGTTAAGCGTTTGGCAGAACGCACAAAAGGCGTACTGACAGTGGAAATCAATGCCGGACAGATGGTTGAGGACGTGCGTCTCGCTGTCGACGGCGCAGTGAAAGTGGAACACTTCGGACGTTTGGGTGGCATCGTGCCTACGCCCGACGAGATTCTCGAAGCGTTCAAACAAAAAATCTATCAGAAATAACTAAAGCATTCCCGTCATGGACATCAACGATATTATCAAACCTGAGAATCTGGTTTATAAGAAACCGGCTTTGATGAACGACAATCACATGCATTATTGCCCTGGCTGCAGCCACGGTGTTGTTCATAAACTCGTAGCCGAACTGATTGAAGAAATGGGACTCGGAGACCGCGCTGTGGGCATTGCGCCTGTGGGTTGTGCCGTCTTCGCCTATAATTATATTGACATCGACTGGATTGAGGCTGCCCACGGACGTGCGCCTGCTATCGCTACTGCCGTAAACCGCTTGTATCCAGGTAACCTCGTTTTCACATATCAAGGCGACGGCGACTTGGCTGCCATCGGTACAGCCGAGACTATCCATGCCGCCAACCGCGGTGAGAACATTACAATCATCTTCATCAACAATGCAATCTACGGCATGACTGGCGGACAGATGGCCCCGACGACGCTGCTCGGCATGAAGACTGCCACAACGCCTTACGGACGACGTGTCGACCTGAATGGATATCTGTTTAAAATCAGCAACGTCCTGTCGCTGCTCGACGGCACTTGCTACGTGACGCGTCAGAGCGTGCACACTCCTGCTGCCGTGCGCAAGGCGAAGGCTGCCATCAAGAAGGCATTCCAGAACACGCTCGACAAGAAGGGCACCTCGGTGGTGGAGATTGTCAGCACTTGCAACTCTGGCTGGAAAATGAGTCCGGTAGATGCCAACAAGTGGATGGAAGAGAATATGTTTGCCAATTACCCTATGGGCGACCTAAAAAATGAGTAGACGATGAAACACGAAATTATTATAGCCGGATTCGGCGGACAAGGTGTGCTGTCGATGGGCAAGATTCTTGCCTATTCGGGCTTGATGGAAGATAAGGAAGTGACATGGATGCCGGCTTACGGCCCAGAACAGCGTGGCGGCACGGCGAATGTGACCGTGATTCTAAGTGATGAGAAGATAAGCTCGCCGATTCTTAACGCTTTCGACATCGCTGTGGTACTCAACCAGCAGAGCCTTGACAAGTTTGAGAGCAAGGTGAAGCCGGGAGGCATACTCATCTATGACAACTACGGCATTCATCGCGCTCCAACACGCAAGGACATAAAGGTCTACAATGTTGCGGCTATGGACGCTACGTTGGAGATGAAAAATTCAAAAACGTACAATATGATTGTGCTCGGCGCGCTCTTGAAGGTGTGCCCGATGGTTACATTGGAAAGTGTGATAAAAGGCTTGAAGAAGTCGTTGCCTGAGCGCCATCATAAATTGATTCCTCTCAATGAGGAGGCTATCCGCAAGGGTATGTCGCTCATCAATGAGTAGGATTGACGAGACTCGCACATTATTTGTGACCGGAACCACGCTTGCAGGCGTGGCTCCTATGAAACTGAGTTGATATCGGCATCCGTCACTTTTTGTGGCGGATGCTTCTTTTCTTGCAACAGATGGATTTATATTGTTTTTATATCCAGGATTCAAATAATTTCTACTGACCCGATACTTGCCCTGTTTTATCATGAGATTTAGAACCTAAGTTATACTTAGAATCTAATTCAGAACGAAGTCGCCAATCTATTGGTAATATGTCTTTTCCAGTTTGATATTTAGGTATTAGTTTCATAAATGTAAAGACCTTTTTCCTCTCGCTGGGGCTGTCGGCACTCGCCGGGTATGAAACAAGCAACCGAAGCGACAAGCTGCTGCCGGACGGGGCTACGCTGCTGGACAAGGACTGTTTCATCTACGGCGGTGCGCTCATGCTGGAACTGGAAACCTACCTGACCGACCGGGTGGCTCTGCTACTGAACGCAAGGGAACGGGTGTTGTTCGGCTCGGACATCGGCAAGTTCCACACGCAGGTAGGCATGGGACTGAAATTCATTATCAACTGACCGCTATATAATAATGTATATGAAGAATGTAATGTATAAAATCATTGTGGGCTGCTACATCGTGGCCGCCCTCGTGCTTGTAACCGCCTGTAATGACAGCTTTGACATTCAGCAGGCTTACCCGTTCACGGTGAAAACGCTGCCTGTACCCAAGAAACTGAAAGTGGGCGAAACAGCCGAAATACGCTGCCAACTGGTGCGTGGCGGCGACTACCAGCCTACGACCTACCAGATACGCTATTTCCAGCCTGACGGCAAAGGGAAGCTGGAAATGGATAACGGCACGGTGTTTCTGCCCAATGACCTGTACCCGCTGGAGAAAGAAACGTTCCGGCTCTACTACACATCGGCATCGACAGACCAGCAGACGATAGACATTTATGTTATCGACAACTTCGTGCAGATGCAGCAGGTTTCGTTCTCGTTCAATAATAGCACAAATTAAGAGAAATGGGGGTCGATGAAAACCAATCAAATGTTTTGGTTATCTTTGTTGTAGTAATAACTAATCTTCTTAAGATATGAAATTAAAATCTTTCAAAAATAAAAGTGACCAAACAGAAATAGTACTTAACAATATTACGGTTTTAGTAGGTCCAAATAATGTTGGCAAATCTCAAACATTACGAGATATAAAGAATTTATTAGAGTTAGGTAATAATGCAAGACCTGTAATTGTAAGTGATGCAGATTTTGATTTACCAGATAATTTTGATAGCTTTTTAGGTTTATTAAGCATAGCGGATAGCTCTCAAACAATCGGAAATAAAATTATAAGAGGATTAAAAAGTAATATGTTAAGTGAGGATTCTATAGATTTTCCGCTTGAGCCATATAGAATGGCATATAATGATATTAATCGTCGGAAAAAAGAGATTATGGGGCGCTTTACTAAATATTTTGTTACAGATTTAAGCTCCTCTAATCGTCTTTTATTAGCTAGTTCTGTGGATTCTGTTAATCCAGAATTGAAAAATCCAAAAAATTTATTGCAATCTCTTTTTTTAGACAATACACGAGAATTAGATTTAAAGCAAGCTTTTAAGGATGCCTTTAATATGGAAATTACTTTAGATTATAATTCTATGTTAAAACTCTGTTTCCGTGTTGCAAAAATAATGCCAGATATTCCAGAAGACCCAAGAAAAGCATATCCAATTACAAATAAACTTGGAAAAATAGAAGAACAAGGAGACGGATTTAGAAGTCTTGTTGGAATTATTTTAGGACTATTGTTTTCAAAGGGTCGCATTGTTTTACTTGATGAACCCGAAGCTTTTCTGCATCCTGCACAAGCACGTTTTTTAGGTAAATGGATTGGAGACCATAAAGATATTATTAATGGTCAATTGATAATCAGTACTCATAATGCTAATTTTTTATCAGGAATAATAGCAAGTGGACATGATGTTGACATATTTCGATTGAACCGAATTGGAGATAATACGACCTTTAATAAGGTATCTTCTGATGCAACAAAGACTTTGTTTGAAAACCCCTTATTATCAAGCCAAAGAGTTATGGAAAGTGTTTTTTATAAGGGTGTTGTTGTATGTGAAGCTGATGCAGATAGAGCGATTTATCAAGGTGTTGCAACTATAAATCATCATTCAAATGAAGATGTGCTGTTTATCCATTCTCAAAATAAGCAAACACTAAAAATTGTTGCAAAACTACTAAAAGAAGCAAATATTCCTGTAGCATTAGTTGCTGATATTGACGCTTTAAATGACCAAGATATTCTAAAAGGGATGATTTCTTCCACGACAGATAGCCACATTCCACAATCTATATTTGATTTAAGGAAAGAAATAGCTTTAACTGTAAATGGGAAAACTGACGATCAAATGCTTAAAGCCCTAACTACGGAAGTTTGGTATTTATATGAACAGCTAGTTTATCATAAACATACACTTGATGGTGCGAAAGGTGCTTTACAAAGAATAGCCAAAGGGATTACTTCGTGGAGCGAAATAAAGTCTAAGGGCATTGAAGGATTTGATGCTAAAATTAGAGAAAAAGTTTTACTATTAATCAATGATTTAAAACAATACGGAGTATTCATCGTTCCTGTGGGAGAATTGGAGGGGTGGTTAAATGTTGGTACAAAAAAGAAAAATAAATGGATTGTTCCTGCATTAGAAAAAGTTCATAATAACCAAGCATCACCAGAATTAATAAAATTCGTAGGAGAAATTCTTGCATATTTTAATTAGTAATTATAAATTTTTTACGCTGTACAGATAACTGTGCAGCGTGAAAAATTTACGTTTGCTGAATGTTATTCCTCCGTGCCTTCGATAACGCCCGTTACCATTAAGCCCGTAAAAATGCACTCGCAACGCCTGCCGATAAGCTCCTTGTTTACTTCTGTCGTTTTCATGTCCCTGAAATTTACTTGTTTATTACTCCGTTCTTCTTCGCTACCCATTCGTCACGCCTGCGGCGGCACTCGTCCAGCGTTTTGGCTACCGTGTTGAATAGTTCGCCGTCCGTGTGGCGGTAGTCGTATTGGTAAAATATCCGTCCCTTGAATGCGACCGGACGGTATTTTACAAACTTTTCCTCTCCCGATGCTTGGGTGATGCTCACCCCGTTTCTGTTCAATGATTGCATGATATTCTGTTTTTTATTCGTTATATACTCAATAGGGAAAGCAACAGCAGGAAAAGCAGAGCCACGCACAACGCATAAAACGCCGGCAGGCAGACCCGGAGCAGAAAACAGGCGGCACGAAATACAAGATATGCCGTTACCGCCGTGATTGCTCTGGCTGTGTAGGCGAGCCGCCACACAAGGCAGAACAATAATACCCGCAGGATGATTCTATAAATGCTTTTCCGTTTCATCGTTGCTCTGTTTATTCGGGCAGGGTTTTAACCCTGCCCGAATAGTCGTTTAAGCTGCTCGGAACACAAACCCGTCATCAAACCAGTAATCGCACATAAAAAGGTCACGGGCAAACCTTTCATAATCGAAATATCTCTTGTTCTATATCTGTTCAATTTATATGGCAGATATATAGAACAAACTCAAAATCCTATTACTGACTATACATATAATGGATATTTGGAAAAGAGGCACTATAAAAGTTCAAATCAAAATTATATAACATACAACTCTAAACAATATACATTACATACAGGAGATTGGATATTGGACAAAATAAAGGCAGGAGAAATACCTAAGCTGTATTATTCTTCAAAAACAGATTATCTCTTTTTTGAAGATGATTACTTGCCTATTGGTTATGCTCAAGCCGCTTTACTTTTCACGATTATTTTTCCGACTATAGGAATTATAGTATGGAGAAAAGAACTTGATAATGATATTCGTACAATGTAAGAGACACAAACTACATAAAATAGTAGCCAAAACAGAAGGAAAAGCAGGGAAATGAGGCTGAAACCGCAGAATCACATAAAAGAGGGATAAGATTTCATGTTTTCCACTCAGTTCAAACACTTTACGTATGGTAACGTAACGGCTTTAGCGAGAATTGTATTAATTTTGTGGATAAGAACTGGATTGATAGTGAGATGACCGACAAAGAATACCAGAAAATGATAGCCGATGCCAGACGTAGCGTGAGCCGTAAATATGGTTTTCGCCAAAGCTCTTATATCAACTTCAAGGTTGAGGGCGACTATTTTTTCTGTCTTTATTTTCTTTCCGATGAAGCCCGGCTTACTGTCAAGCCTATGTATGCCGATGATTTGTGGTGGAATATATGGGATGCCTCGGATAACAAGAAAGAACCTTTGAGCTTGCGTGGAACAGGAGCTTACTCTCTATCAGGGCAAATCCTAACTTCAGACGAGATAACGAAAGTTACAGACAAGGAGGAACTCACTGATATAATTGATGGAATGTTCAAAAATGCAATGGATGCAATATCAAAATTCATAATTGCCAATCCTAATGCAGACTCATTTTTCCCTGACGAGTCAAAAATGGATTATGACCCCGACCGACTGCTATATCTTATGACTCTTATTCATAATGGCAAAGAGGAAGATGCTTTGGCAATTATCAAAGAAGCCCGCAAGAATAAACATAGATGTATTTTTCAGAGCGGAATGTTTAGCGATAGCTACACATATATCCGCCGTTGGTGCAACCGTGAACAAGTAACCATTCGAATAAGAAATGTATTTGCATACATTTTCAACAACATTGTTCAGATACATGCATACGCATTGATGGCTCTGGGTAGAAACAACAAGAAAGACACCCTTCCCAGCGTTTATGATATCAGGCTTTTGGATGGTGGCATTGTGATGGCATTATGCTTTTCAATCATATTCCATTGGCATAATTGTACGTTGGCGTGGATTACACTTGCAGTTTATTTTATATGCGGGTGGTTCATGGACTTTGAAAAACGGAGTGAACGATATTATATCCGTTTCGGGAATTTACCCGATAAAACAAGACTTAGATGGAAAATCGGCATGTGGATTTTCGTAGTTACACTCTATATCTATTCATTCGCAATCTTATATTTTTTGAACTATGAAACTGACCGATAAACCATTATGGATAACAATACAATACATTTGTGTATTGTTCCTTTCCGTGTGTCTTTTAGGACTCATTGTAAGCGATTTGATATTCGTATGGGTGATTGCCATGTTCTTTTGGTTATTCATTCCTGCATTTATTGTTGCCTGCATATCATTTGTCTGTTCGCTAAGGTGCAATAGCAAACATAAGAAAATATTGTTGGGGTTGAATGGTGTAAATATTCTTTTGATTTTGTTCATATTTCTCAATCCGTTCAACAGATGTGATGCCGATATTATGGAAAGTCATTATACAGAATATGGCAGACGCATGGAGCAGATATATCGTAATCTTTACAATAAAATGACTCCCGGATGTTCCGTAGATATTGAATTTGAACATGGCGATGTTTCTATCTTCCATTTCTCAAACAGCAGTGGTGAGATGAAATCCAATTGGGATCCGAGCGAGGAAAAGATAGATTCATTACTAATCCAAAGTGGTCTCGACAGAAATTCGTTAATATGGCTGAAGAAAGAGTTGGATGAAATAGGCTGTATTTCTATTTCCTTGCAGGCTATTCCTGACGCTCCTTTTTGTATCGGATTCCGTCGCATCGGTATGGGAAAGTATTACTATCAGATATATCATATACCGCTCTCCTCTGATGAACAAAAGAAAATCAATGAATCTGAAGCCTCTATTGTTTACTCACCTTTCGTAGTGTTTGAATATGCCGGAGGAGCTATAGGCTCTCAAAATTTTATCGGCAAAGATGAATACCTGAAAAAGAAAATGCAATTATATCATGAAATTGACCGATAGATGATTCTGGAATGGAGATTTATAAAGGGATTCCTCCTCGTCCTCTTGTCGGTTCGACCGGAATGTAAGCGTTTTCTGTATTCATAAGCCAAATTTTAATGGTGTTATGCTGGAGCATATAATCTTTGTTTCAAGAGGCGCGTCCAATGACACGGCTCTTACCATGAGGGCAAGGACATGGGGAGAAATACTGCCTTGTGAGTGTGGAGATTTCTCCCCGGTGCCGTCAAACGGTTTGTCCTTAACTTGTATTGTAAAAACCGGAATTACCTTTGTGCTTGAAAGGAAAGATTGGGTCAGTAGAAATTTATCCCCACTAAATTTCTACTGGCCCCGAACTTTGACTGCCAAACCCTACATACAAGCCTTCACCTTGTTGGGGTGCCTATATAGAAAAAGCACCGTAATCTATTGATATACGGTGCTTTAATGCTGTTTTTGAAGGCTTTTGTGAAGTCCTTCGTTTTTGTTTCAGCGGAGAGAGAGGGATTCGAACCCCCGGAGGTTTGACCCTCAACGGTTTTCAAGACCGCCGCAATCGACCACTCTGCCATCTCTCCGAAAATCCGTCCGGCTTTAGTCGGACGATTTTCTGTATTTCTTCCGCGGAGAGGACGAGATTCGAACTCGTGGTAGAGAATAACCCCTACGACAGTTTAGCAAACTGTTGGTTTCAGCCACTCACCCACCTCTCCAGTGGTTCGCTTTTGCGAGTGCAAAGATATATCAGATATTTCAGTCTGCCAAATTTTTTGGGATGTTTTTTTGCAGTTATTTTTCACAATATATGCAAGTCGTTGTCTGTCAGCGGTGGTTGCGGAACGTTGTGGTTGCGGAGTTTTGCAATGCGGCAAATTTTAAGTATGTTTGCATATGCATCTCGGCAGAGCAGGCCCAATCAAGTATGGATGCTTTGCGCTCGATTTGCACTGTCTTATGGTGAAAAATAAGGATATGGGAGAAACTGCGATATCATTGGTGGAGTTCAATCGGCGCATCGGCGGCTTGCTGCACGATGCGTCGGTGCAGCGGTGCTGGGTTGTGGCAGAGACAAGCGACGTGCGTCAGAGCAGCGGTCACTGCTATCTTGAGTTGGTGCAGAAGGATGCACAGACGGGGCAGACGCTTGCCCGTATGCGTGGAATTGTCTGGGCGAGTGTGTATGCCCGTCTGCGTTGTGAGTTTGAGAGAGCCACGGGGCAGCCGTTTGCGTCGGGACTGAATGTGATGGTTGAGGTCAGTGCCAATTTTCATGAGCAGTACGGGCTGTCGGTGGTGATAACCGGCATCAATCCCACTTATACGCTCGGCGACATGGCCCGTCAGCGCCTAGAGATACTCAACCGGCTGAGGAGCGAGGGCATAATTGATATGAACAAGCAGTTGCCGTGGGCCGACGTCGCTCAGCGTGTCGCTGTGATTTCTGCCGCTGGCGCTGCCGGATATGGCGATTTTATGAATCAGCTTCACAACAACCCGTCGGGCATCAAGTTCTACACGTGTCTTTTCCCGGCGGTGATGCAGGGGCAGAGCACGGTGACGTCGGTCATCGCCGCTTTGGAGCGCATCAACGACTATGCCGATCTTTTCGACTGTGTGGTGATAATCCGTGGTGGCGGCTCGACGAGCGATTTGAATTCGTTCGACAACTATGACCTTGCTGCCAACGTAGCGCAGTTTCCGTTGCCGGTGATATGCGGCATCGGGCACGACCGCGACAATACGGTGGTCGACTCGGTGGCGTCGGTGAGGGTGAAGACGCCCACGGCTGCCGCAGAATGGCTGCTCGACCGAGCGCAGTCGGCTCTCGACCATGTCAACGCACTCACAGATATGGTGGTCGACTCTGCCACGCAGATGCTTTCAGGCGCGCGTCAGCAGCTGGCATATTTCACAAGCGGCATTCCGTTGATGGCTGATAATATTGTGGTGCGCCACCGCGCACGTCTGCAGCAGATTGCCGCGGCGATACCTGTTGTGGCGGCACGGCGCATCGACGGCGCGGGCAAGGATTTGGCGTTTGCCTCACAACGGGTGGCAATGGCGGCACGGCAGTGTGTGGCTAACGAGCGGCAGCGTGTGACGGGGCTTGAGAAGCAGGTCGAGCTGCTGTCGCCCGACCGCGTGTTGCGCCGTGGCTATTCGCTGACGCTTCGCGACGGACATGTGGTCACCTCTGCCTCGTCGCTCCGTGCCGGTGACAGTCTCGTCACCCGCTTTGCCGACGGCGAGCGAACGTCGGTGGTGGAGTGAGGTCCTTGAAGAAAAAAGTTGATTGTAAATGGATTAAATATAATGCTATGAAGCTTGAAAAAGGAATATATGAAAATTTGATAGACAGCAAATTGGCTGCCGACATAAAAGTTAGTGAAGAGAATGGACTGATTTGCAGCAAAGATGCGATGGATGCTGCGGAATCGTCAAGGATGCTTGCAGAATATCTTGCAGAGGCAGTCAGAAGAAAATTGGATGACAGCGAAAAGTCGTTGGAGGATAAAAAAGATTTGGTTAATGCAATCCTTGATACGGAAATCTTTGCTGGCGACAAATCTGCGATTGTCGAGACCAATCTTCTTACGGAAGTCATGGACAGGCGGGAAGCGGCAGAGCGTAAAGCTGTCAAGAGGGAGGCGCTTCGGCCGCGCACGGGTTTCCGTGTCAGCAATCTTTTCACGGGAGGGCAATCGGCTGTACAACTTGGACATGAGATTGTCAGAGACATTGCATCCGCCGACAGAATATGCATTATTGTGTCGTTTCTTAGATTGTCGGGTATAAGGATGCTGCTTGAAGATTTAAGGCGGTTTTGTGAGGTTGATGGACATAGACTGCAGATAATAACGACTACTTATTGTGGGATAACAGAGGCAAAGGCGGTGGAGCAACTGGCGTCATTGCCAAATACGGAGATAAGGATTTCCTATAACACCGAGATAGAGCGGTTGCATGCCAAGGCTTATATTTTTGTCAGAAATTCAGGCTTGAGCACGGCTTATATAGGGTCATCAAATCTCTCCAAGTCGGCTCAGACAGATGGCTTGGAGTGGAATCTAAGGGTGACGAATGTAGAAAATCCGCATATCATCAAATCTGCTCTTGCCACATTTGATATGTATTGGAACAGTGAAAATTTTGAGGATTTCGGAATTGGAGGGATTGAGAAATTCAACAGAGAGTTGAAGAGACAACGTGATGCCAAAGATCCGCAAAAGCAGTTTGAGATGTTTAATCGTTATCAAGTGCTTCCGCATCAGAAACAAATACTTGACCGACTGCAGGTGGAACGTGAGGAGAACGATATTGGGCGCAATCTGGTTGTTGCGGCTACGGGAACAGGAAAGACTGTAGTTGCGGCATTCGACTATAAGCGTTTCCACGAACACAACCGCAATAGAAGCCGATTGTTGTTTGTGGCTCATCGTAAAGAGATTTTGAAACAGTCGGAACGTACATTCCGGAGCGTGATGTGTGACCAGAACTTCGGAGAACGATGGGATGGGGAGTCTAAACCCGTCGCAGGTCTGGATCATTTGTTTATTTCGATAACAATGCTGAATAACCGGATGGACGACACGTTCAAAGAATTAGGCGCCGATTATTATGACTATATAGTTATTGACGAGGTGCATCATGCCGCGGCCGACAGTTATAAGAATATTATCTCGTTCTTTAAACCGAAAATTCTTCTCGGACTTACGGCTACACCGGAGAGAATGGATGGTCAAAGTTTGTTGCCGGATTTCGGAGGCAGGATAAGTGCTGAAATCCGTTTGCCACAGGCTCTTGACGAGGGCTTGCTGACACCGTTCCAATATTTCTGTATTTCGGACACTGTAGATTTGAGAGAAGATGGATTGATGCGTGGCGACAAGCTGATTGTCGATAAGCTTAGCGACAAACTTTGTGACGGGGAGCGTGTAAACTTGATAGTTAAGACGCTGGGACGGTATTTGCCCGACGAACATAATTGCCGGGCATTGTGTTTCTGCTCCGACAAGAGGCATGCACAATTCATGGCGGAGCGCTTCGCGGAAAATGGGCTGCGGTCGGGATGCCTGACATCGGATGTAAGTGCGGAAGAGCGGGTAAGGCTCAATTATGCCATACAAAAAGGTGAAATCAACTATCTGTTTGTGGTCGACATATTCAATGAGGGTGTTGATATCCCGGAAATCGACACTGTGCTGTTTCTGCGTCCAACCGACAGTTTGACGGTGTTTCTGCAGCAATTGGGACGAGGCTTGCGCTTGTGTGAGAGCAAGGACTGTCTGACGGTGTTCGACTTTGTCGCTCAAATGAACAGGCGTTATGATTTCTCTGAAAAATTCAGAGCTCTGTCGCTTCAAAAAAAGGCTGACGTTAAAAAACAGATTCAGGAAAACTTCCCGGATTTACCGCATGGCTGTGCTATTTTTATGGAGCGCAAAGCTCGGGAATACGTCTTGCAAAATATTCAGAAGGCAACGTTCCGTAAAAACATATTGATTGATATGTTGAGAAAGTGTGATGGCACACCGACTATATCTGAGTTTCTGAAGGACAATAGTTTTGATGTCCGAGTGCTGTATAATAAGAATTGCTGGACAAAAATTAAAAAGGAGGCGGGAAAATGCACTTATGACGAAGACCGTCTGACCAAATTGTTTGAAAAGGGGATAGGGCGATTGACGCATATTAACTCTGCTTCCCAAATCCGATTTATCCGTAGGTTCTTGAACGACGGCTGCAGCTGGCAGATGTCGGATAGAGAACGCTGTTTCGCCACGATGCTTTATTATGCGTTGTTTCAAGAACCTGTCAAGAATCTTGGATTCGGAAATATGCAGGAGGCGCTTGAGACGATAAGAAATTATCCGTTGTTCGTTCAAGAAATAAGGGAGTTGACCGACTATATTATGGAAAACCTTGAATTCCGGACATCTGTGCTCAGCGAAGCTTATCCATCAGCTCTTGAATTGCATGGTTGCTACAGCCGTGAGGAGATATTCATTATATTTGGCCTGCAGGATGAAAACAAGCAGAGGAAAGGTCATGTGGCAGGATTGCAATATGTGGAGGACTGCGATACGGAGTTGTTTTTTGTCACGCTCAACAAATCAGATAAAGATTTCTCGCCAACGACCCAGTATGACGACTACTTTATCAGTGCCGACAGATTCCATTGGCAGTCGCAGAATCGGGATTCACATGGGAACAGAGGCGACCGTTATGTCCACAACAACGGACGGCGCTTTATGCTGTTTGTAAGGGAGAACAAGCGCGACGGTTTCGGCAACACTTCTCCGTATTACTGTATGGGCATGCTCAACTATCTTGACTCATATGGCGATTTCCCGATGAACATACGCTGGCAGTTGGAACAGCCAGCGTTGCCGCAATTCATCAAGGCCGTATAAGCAGTGCTATCTCCTGGGCGCACGGGGTTATCTGACGATGACTTTGGTGGTGCCGAAGATGTAGAGCCCGGGCTGGAAGTCGCTGTATGTGGCAATGCCGGGCTGCACGTCAAGGATGCGGTAGAGTTGACCCGCTACCGTTACCACATTCAGTCTTGTTGCCATCGTGCTCTCGATGCGCACGCGCTGGTTGCCGATTGCGCGGACGGTTATATGGTCTTCTTTCTGTGTGTCATCCTCGTTCTCTTCCATGTCGGGCATAATGTTGTCGGCATTCTGTTCGGCGATGTTGATCACCGAAGTGTAGTCGTAACGGGCGTTTGACCTCGTTGCCGTCGGCGACATATATGTGCGGAACGGCGTCACTGTCGACAGCGATGAAGCATCGTCGAAAGCCGTGCCGCTGTCGTTCATTCCATACACATTGCCGTTGCTCACATTGATGGCGGAGAAAGTGCCGAGGTGAGAGTATTTTCCGCCTACCATAGTTGCCATGCCTTTTGTGACCGGGATGGTTATTGCGCCGTACGACGTGTCGCCGGTGTGGTTGTCGCCGTAGGCGTTGAATGTCACGGTCTGAGCGTCTTCCCAAGCCCCGAAAATATCGTTGTAGAACGCACTTGAGAGGTCGAACTCATAGTAGCGCGCACCAGGGAAGCGCACGATGTAGGGCACTTCGCCTGCAAGACGCAGGTAGTCGGGGTAATTGTGTGACGTCGCATAGTATGGGTTGGCATACTGGTTGTAGAGTTTGTCGGCGTAGTTGTCGACGAAGAACGTATTCGCGAAAGTATAGGAAACACCATTTGTCAAGGCATTGCCCGAAGCGTCGGTAGGGGAGAACAAGGCTGCACCAGGACGTTGGAACACTGCCGACGGCACATTTCCCTCGGTGGCAATCGATGTCAGTCCGCGTAGCCAATATTCATGGTGTAGCGAGTGGATGTTCTGACTTGGGTTGTCGGTTTCCGCGTCCGACGGCGAGCCGTAGAAATGCGTTATCTCTCCGTTGAGCGATGCGGCGACCTTGTCGACGGTGAACGGCAGGCAGATGCCTTCCCATGCGCCTTTGCTGTCCTCGGCATAGTACATTGGTCTGCGCACATACCATGCGCGGTCGTTGACGTTGAAGGCGATGGGCACGCAGAGATTGTTGTTGTTGCAAGTCTCTCCATCTCCGTTCTCGTTGTCGGGAGTGCGCTCCACGAGGTGTAACAGAGAGGTGCTGTAGCCGTCGATGCCTTTTGTTATATGGTGTCCGCTTATCAAAGCCTCTCTTGTAGTCTCGTTGTAGTTGAGAGCTTTTTCCACCACGTCGTAAGCCTCGTTGCCTGTTGCCTCGTCATTATCGGCGGTGTAGACAAGGAGATTCTGCGTGATGCCTGCGTCCTCTTTCACAACGAAGTCGTTGAAACGGCTGGCGTTGTCGTCCATAGGAGGGTAGAAGATGCCACCGACTGTTTCCGTCGCTGCAGGAAGGTCGTGCAGGCAAGTGAAGTCGACAGCCGTGGTAGCAGAATCGTGCACGTAGGTGCTCATAGTGATTGAGCCATTGTTGTAGGCGTTGTAGTGGAACGCGTCGAGCGTCGTGTCGCCGTAGTAGGCGGCGGTGCGGTACACGCGGTTGCTCATATAGCTGTTCTGGTGCGAAGCGATATCGCGTGGGTAGTTGTCGGGGTTGTGCTGAAGCGACTGTCCCCAGAAGAGGAAGTCGTTCATAAGTTCAGTGCCGCTGTTGTTGGCGTTGAACAGAGGCGTGTAGACAACAGGTGTCGGGATGCTGCCGTCGGCGTTGTATTTTACGCGCGGCGCGTCGAGCGGGTGCGTCTTGTCGTGACGGGTCTCCACCTGTTCGTAGTTGGGGATGTCGCCACCCTTGCCGATACGCAGATATGTGATGCCGGTGTTGTTGCCGGTGATGGCATCCGTGCGGCACGCATACTGATAGTCGCCGTTGGCATAGTAGGCTGACACGTATTTCAGAATCTCATTGTCGGCGTCAGCCTCAGTGCTTGATGTTGTCGGCTCGGCGCGGTGGCGAGCGCGTAGATAGTACTCGTTGAGGTCGTATGCCACCCGTCCACTACGGAAATCCTCCGTGGTGTATCCCTCGTATGGAGAGCCATCCCAGCGATAGACAACAGGCGTCGATCCGCTTTTACCCGATGCCGGCGCATACTCGAAGCAGCAGTGGTAGTTTCCGATTTTGCCGTCGGCAGTCAAGTTGGATATCCTGCCGGAAGCAAGTCCGAGGTTATAGATATTGCCAGAGCTTTCGATGTTGTTGAAAAGAGATTTTCCCGAAGGGATGCCGCTGATCACGTGACCGTCGCCATGCAGGATTCCCGCGAAGTCGGAAATGTAGTATCCGCCCTTGTCGGTTGCTTCCAGAGCAATGTCGTTCTGCAGGAAGAACTGAGCTTTTGCGCCATAGCGCGGAGCGTTGCTGTCAGTTCCGATAGAGTCGACGAAAGCGACAAATGCAGAGAGGTCGCTCTTGTCGGAAATGTAGATTCGCGGTTCCGGCAACGGGTCTGATTCCGTAGTGTCAAGGCTTTCCTCATTGACGCGGGTTATCGCCTCGGCAAGGTGCAGGTTTATTCCAGCCTTGTGGGGATCCATGCGGTGGTAGTTGTGCACGACAAACTTGTCGGCGTCGTGCATGTCCACCTCCAGGATGTCGTTGAGTCCCGTTATCGAGACACCGAGTTGTATGCCGTAGCCGTTCATATAGTAATAAACAGGGACGTCGAGAAGGTCGTCGGTCTTGTCGTAGTGACAGCCCGCAAACAGACCTTTGCCATTTTCATCGGCTTGGTTGAAAGTGTCGTAGCCTGTTGCCACGTTGTTGCTGATATTTTCTTTAGTCCACGGCGTGGTGTCTTTAAACTCCCACTTGCCATCGGCTCCCATTTGCCGCTTTCCGATACGCCAGTAGTAGCCGTTGACCGCAAACGACTGGTCTGCGCTGACCACGATGTTGTCTTTGGTTACGCGCACCATCTCGCCCGGCAGCGCGCAGTTTCCGATAGTGATTTGTCCGCTGACGGTTGGTCCCTGCACATATTCGATTGTCAGATAGATTGTGTAGGTGTATTCGCGCTGAACGTAGTATATCGTAGGGTTGCTCTCGTCGATTGTGACGTTGGAGATGTTGTCCACCTTTTCATACGTTTTGTTGGCAGTGTCGTAGGTGAACAGGCTCTCAATCTTCACAAACTCTTCGGTCTGAGGCTGGTAGTAGGTGTTGTCGGCATCGAGGTTGCCCGATTCCACCAGCTCGTAGCCTGTTTCGGTCTTCTTGTAGAATTTACCCGTGTTGGTGTATATCGGCTTGTTGTCGGTCTCACTGACATATTCCTCATAGGCAGACGCCTTCAGCACGAGCGTTGCCATACTCTTTCTGCCGAGGTGCTTGTCGAAGTAGTCGGGCTCAACGTAGTTTGTGTTGTCGACCATGTCAACCAGACGGAACGAAATCTTGGCATCCTCCTTCAGCCCCGCAGGCAGCGAGTTGTTGAAAAGGGTGGCTTCGTCGTCGCCCTTTTCTCTCATCGACAGCAGTGCGGCAAAGCCTTTCGACGCCTTGTCGGGATCGTCGATGGAGGTTGCGCCTGAGAAGCTGTTGCTTTCCGAGCCGCCGACATATAGTTTGTAGCCTCCGGCAACTGCGTCGGAATAGTATGTCTTGTCGGTTTCGTTGGTCTCGGTTCCTGTGAGATAGTTTCGATATTCCAGGTCGCTTGAGTATTGGCTCTTGTCGTCGGGATGGCCGCTGCGCATCTTCCAGTTGAAGATGCTTATAGGCTGGGTGCTCTTCAATCCGGCGAGAACGGTGAGTCCGTCCTTGTTGTCGCTGTCGAATTCAATCGGATTCTCTTTCGACGACTTGAACGTGTATCCGGAGATGTTGACATTGTAGTAATAATGGAATCCTGTGACATACCAATAGTGAACCTTTACGTCGTCGACCGTCTTGTCCGATCCGGGCGCGGTGATGGCATAGTATCCTGTCGGGAAACAGTCGTCGACGATGTATCGGCCCTTGTGGTATGGGAACACAAAGTTGCCGGTAGTTTCGAGGAAGTCCTCCTCGTGGGAGTCGCCGACATGTCGCTTGTGATTGTTGTCGGCATACACATAGCCTCCGCCCTCATCCTCACGGACGTTGATAAGGTTCATTTCCACAACGCCGTAGATTGGGCCGTACAATTTGTTTTCCACCACTTTTTTACGGTCGGAGTCGTATGTTTCATGACAAAGTTGAATCTTCATTGCGTATCCCGAAGCGATGCCGATCATGTTCATCGCCGTTCCGTCGTTTCGTTTCTGGAACTCTCCGAACGGATCCTCGGCGTTTTCCTTGTCCTTGTTGGCGTTATAGTCGTCGATGTAGTGCTGCTTGACGCCCTGGTACGACATACCGGCAAAGGCAGTGTTGTCGGTAGAGGCGGAGGCAAGCTGACCGTTGCGGTTGCGCCACATCCCGCTGTTGAAATCCACATTCGACGTGATTGCGCTTACATAGAGGATATTGTTTGAGAATCCCATGTAATTGCGGGCTTTCGTGCTGTATCTGAAGTCCGTGTTGTTGTCGGGCTTCGCTTCCAGATTTCCATTGCTGTCAAATCGGATGTCGTTTGCCACCATCTTTATTTCTCCGACACGGGCGATGGAGTAGGGCGTCTTGTTGACGTCGTTCACCGTATAGTCGCGGGCGCCGAGCAGAGAGAAGCAGTTGTCCTCCAGACGGATGATGTCGAGTCGCTGGAATGTGTTCAGAATCTTTGGATTGTCGATGGTGTGTCCGGCAAATCCATATCCTGTCAGGTCGGCGCTGCGGAAACCCTGGGCATACGACAGGTGTCCGTCGCCGAAGATGCCTCCCTCGCTGTCGTATTCGTAGAACTCATTTTCTCTGATTCCCTCAAGTCCCGACGACGGCGTTGCGCCCGATTTGAAGAAATATTTGTCCTGCAGCGAAATGTAGCGGTATGAGTATATGCCGTTGGCGGCATCGGCGTCGCTGGCATAGTGCTTGTAGTAATAGCCGTATAGGTCGGTGCCGTCGGGCAGTTGCACCGGTCTGATGTCCTGGTGGGAGATGGTGATATGTTCACTGTCCTTGTTGTCGCCGACAAGTACAAGCGTGTTGCCGCAGAATCCAGCCGTAGAGCCGCCTGGCAACAAGTTAAGATCATCGCCGTTGCCGTTGGCGATTATGGCATAGTCGAGATTGTATTTGTCGGTTAGTTTCAGCACGGTTGTGTTGTTGGCTAATACCGAGCCTTGAGCCACCGAATATCCGCCGCCATAGACAGCCTCGTCAATGGTGATGTTGACGTTTTCCCAGCCCACCGACGGCGCGGCGGAAACTATCTTCTTGAAGTAGTGGGCGCGGTTTGCGTCGGTAATCGTGTCGCGCATGCCGTTGCCGTTGTCGATAGCCACGATGTCTTCGTAGACGCCCTGCGATATCCACTCGTCATTAAGCAGATATATGTGCTGCTTGATGGCAGGTGTCTTTTCCTTTCCGTTGTCGTTCTCAACTCCAAGATTCTTCCGGTCGGCGCGTTTAAGCTCATATCTGCCTCGGACATGGTTTTGGCGGTTGGTCGAGTAGTAGGTTGGATATCCCACAATCACCTGAGTGGAGCCATACACATAGCCCGAATATGAGCCGCCCGTGACGGCGCGGAATATGTGGCCGTTGAGCATCTTGATAGTCGAGTAGCCCACCACGTTGCCCTGCTGGCCTCCGCCGTAGATGAAGTTGGCAGAGACGCCCAGACCTTCCGGATTGCTGTCGGGGTCGACCACGCCGCAAGGCAGAAACTTGTTGCCGTCCATTTTTGGCTCGGAGCATTTCACCGATTCGCCGATTGTCACGTTTGCGATTCCGTATACGAAGCTTTCCATACCGTATCCGGCACCGTAAACGTTGAGTGCGGAATATTCGGCAGCCTTGACCAGCAGCTCGTTCGACTTCTCCAGCTTGTCTCTGTCCTTTCCCGCCAGCATGTCGCTCTGCAGGTTTATGCAGACGTCGCCGACGATTGTTCCGCTCTTGAAGCATCCGCCATACACATTTCCGCCGACGTATGCGCCGTTTTTCTCTTTAGGCATAAATTTGTTGCGGATGTTGAGTTTGATGAACGGATATTCAGAGTCGGCATCGCCGAGCAGATATCCGCCCCTGTGCTTGGCCTTGCCTTTGTAGTCGTAGTTGGTATTGTTGCATCCGCCCACAATCTTGTCGGTTATGGTCAGCCCTTCCGGAAATGTGTATTCAAGCACATTTCCTATTTTGCCGCTTGTTTTCGGCATAACGTTCATATTACCGCGGTTTCCTCCGCAACAGAACGTGCCGATGATGCAGTTCGTCAGTCCTTCTCCAGTCTCGCTGCCGTTCCATTTGAGCGAGCCTTGTATGTCGGTCTCCACCGGTTGGAAGTAGAGGTCGAGTAGGTGCGGATACACAATCGGACGTTTGCTTTTTTCCGTTGGTAGATACACTGTGTTGATGTTTGCGTTTTCGGAGTCGTTGATCCAGTCGATAGGCTCAGCAAGATCCAGCTCCTGGGTGTAGTCGTAGATGTCGCCGTTCAGCTTCTGGAACATATTCATGAAGTCGTTGTCCTCCGACGTCACAAACAGCTCCTCGCCGTTGCATCCCATGAACACGCCGCCGATACGTACGTGGCTTCCTATGTTGACGCTGATGTCGCCGACAGACTTGTCGGCATCTTCCGACGCCCCGTAGGCAAGCATCTTCAGCACGGTTGCGGAGTTGCCGCCGCCATACACGTTTCCGTCGATGCGTACCGTGTCGGATGTGGACACACCATGGATGTTGATGCTCACTTTGTTGGTCAGCGGACGCCATGAGTTGATGTTCACCATCTTCACCGCGTCGCTTGTGGCTTTTAACTGCGTCATGTTCTCGCGCATAGGCACGGTGTAGACCAACGGCACCGTCTCGGAGTCGGGGTCGTTGGGATTGATGGGATAATACTCGTTGACCGTCACATTCTTGTTTCCGTTTCGGTCGGTGGCATACAGGTAGTTTCCGTTGCCTGCGCCATACACGTTGCCAAACAGATGGCCGCCGTAGATGTTGATGGTGGTTCCTGTGCCGCCGTTGTCCATGAAGTAGCCATTCTTGTTCAGTCCCACGTTGACATATCCCGACACGTCGTTGCCGCCATACACGTTGCCATGAATGAAAATGTCGGCATTGCTGTAGGTATGGGGACTTGTAGCCGGCTTGTTGTCGCCAATTCTCACAGTCGTGCTCTTAAGCACATCGCCCATAAATCCGCCTCCGAAAATGTCGTGGCAGTCGATGGCCTTCAGCTCCACGTCGGTTGAGTTGACTGAACTGTAGGTGCCTCCTCCGAACACACGACGGCAGAACACGCCACCGGAGCCCACGATGTGCGTGTCGCCGAACACTTTGCCTGAATATCCGCCACCGATGATGTCCATCACCGAGTAGCCGTTGAAAAAGTGCTTGTATTCCTCGCCTTTCACGATGTCGATGCCTTCGAGGATGCTTCCTCGTCCTTCCATTTCCACGTTTACATACGTGTCACCCATCACGATGGCATTCTCACCGAATCCTCCGCCGAACACGCTGAATTGCGGTGTGCCGATTTTTTCGTAGATTTCTTTCCACTCAATGCTTTCAAAGAAATTCTTGCCGGTGTCACGTCCAGCCACCATTTCTGTGCTGTTGTAAAGGAGTCCCTTTGTCATGGTGATATAGGAGTTGTTGCCAACAACGGATGCTATTTTTCCGCCTCCGTAGATATTGTGGTTCACTTTGAACTTACGTGCTTTAGGGTCGTACTGCGGAGAGTAAATCGTTCCGTCTACGATGCTGGCAGGACTCCATGTGCGTGCCTGCACGTTCCATAATGCATGTGCCTGCACTTTGCCTCCAAGAATCAGCAGGTTGGTGTTGCCGGTTACGTCGGCAGATGTCACCGCCACGCTTTCGCTGCCATTCTCAGTAACGGTTTCGACGCTTCCCAGACCACCTCCGTGAGCGCTTTTTCCTAACCATCCGTCGTAGATTGTCAGCAGGGTGTTGCCATACACAGTGCCGTTCTGGCAGCCGCCAAAGAAGTCTTCCATGAGAGTGGGGTAGGTATCGTTGTCAACATCGGGATGCACCATGTTGGCGTCATCGCTTGGAGAGAGATATTCTTTCGTTGTGTCGTCCCAATAGGGGTAGTGCATCACCGGGCGGTCGAGGATGAGACACGAGTTGCCGTAAACACCTCCGAGACTCTTGCTGTCGGCACACTCAGTGACAACACGCCCCCTGCCGCCAGCAAACACCTGCGACATCAATGATCCTCCACGGATGTTTACGAGAGTGGTGCGGTTTGTCGGGGATAGATAGTTGTCGCGGGTGAACACCGCAGCGTCGGCTTTTTTGCTGCCTACATTCGCCAAATCGCCGCCGCCGTAGACTCTGCCGAATATCAATGTGCGTTCAATCAGTCCGAGTCCATTACGGAATTTGTACATTTTGCCATAGATGTGCACTTCGGTTTTCTCTACATGCGCCATGTCCGGGAAATCGATGAAAACGCCGTTTCTTTTTACCGATTCCACACCGGAGCCTCCTCCGTAGACACTATGATTGACATCGCCTCCCTTGATGAAAACCATTGATTTGCCTTTTACCGAACCGAAGTCATAGCCGCTTCCGCTGGAGAAGTCGCCATAGGGCAGCGCTCCCAAACCAGCACCAAAGATGTCGTGGCAGCCAAGTTGACAGTCGGTTTCCACATAAGTGTCGTCCGTTACATATCCGGCATAGCCGCCGCCATGAATCTGAAGCAGCACGAGTCTGGGCACACCGATTTTCCATGCAAAGCGGCTGATATGATAGCGGCGGAATACGCCTGGATCGTTCTCGCCGCCATCATAGCTGCCGAAATAGAGTTTCTTGTCTTCTTTCGACAACTTGAGATAGTCGTCGTAGATATCTTTTTCAAGGTCGAGATATGTTTTATAGTCCTTGTTTTGATAGAGATAGCGGTATTTTATGCCGTCGATTGTTATTATGCCGTCGTCGTCAAGTTTTGCTCCAGGCTGCGCATAGACTTCGGTTTTTCCAACGGATGTGTTGACACCATACCCCGCGCCGAACAACGAGAACGAGGGGTGTTCAACGTGAATGCTGTTCAGGAACCAGCAGAGCCCCTGTACAGTGGTGTTTTCAAACATACTTATGGTTTTCCCCTTTGAGTCCTTTATGTCGTCGAGGGGGGAGTGGTTGATTATAACGACAGTCTTGCCGGTGTTGGCAACAGAGGCTGAGCCGACATGGCAAGCCCGGTTTCCTCCGCCGAAGATGTTGTAGGTGGTGGAGAAGGTGAATCTGTCCAGATCGAAGAATTTCTTGGTATTCTCATTGTTTCTGATTCGATTGATGGCCTCCTGCGCAAGCGGGTCGCCGATGTTGTCGAGCGACGGTGCTTCGTTGATAGCATAGGCAATCCGTCGGAATTCGTTATTGTCGTTGCAGATAGGGCTGCTGTCAGACTCGGCGTCCAGCCATGTGGTAATGTTGCCGTTGATGTCGGCTTTGCGGTTCCACATCCAAGAGCCTCCGTCAAATTGCACTTTCGTGTTGCCAAGAATATTGGCATAAGTGCCGGTGTCGGCTACGTCCTTCTTGCCAAGCACTTCGTCGACTGCAGTCAGCTCGTTGTCGATGTCAATGTCGCCGTATCCTCCGCCATATACATTGCCGCCCATCATTCCGCCCTCGATGTGCACAAAAGTGTTGCCGTCGACCGTTCCGTATTCGCAACCGCCGTAGATGTCGCCCCAAACGCATGGCACCACATTGTCGGTGCCGCTGTCAACGCCCGGATTGCTGTTGACGATATGCACAAGAGTGTTGCCGTTGATGCGTCCGATGTTGTAGTATTGGTTGGCTTCAGCCTTTTTGCAGCCCACACCTCCGCCATACACGTTTCCAAAAATGTTGCCGCCGCGGATGTTGACAAACGAGCGGTAGCCATCAGCCTTGTAGCTTAAGAATGTGCCGTCGGCTTGGTTGAGCGTCGAAGCGCTTGTCAGCAAGTCGGGCGAGTAGTAGTCGGAAGGTTTCATCTCTTGGAAAATGCCCACATTGGCATTGTCGCCGCCGCCGTACACGTTGCCGTAGATGTTGGCGTCGTCGGCAACCTCCACCATGGTTGTGCCGATGACACGCGCCACGGTTATGAAGTGGGTTGAAGAGGCTGTCTCGGGCTCCAGTCCGGCACTTCCTCCAAACACGTCGCCATGGGTGAATGCTCCGCACATATATACCTCCGTGTTGCCGCCAATCTGACCTGTGGTGTTGTCCTCGGTTGACGCAATGTCGCCGAAGCCGCCGCCAAACACACGGCGGATAAACGTTTTTCCGTCGACAGTGACTTTGGTGTTGCCAGCCACAGTGCCGGCATATCCGCCGCCCAACACAGCCCACACGGTGAAGTTGGGCACTCCCATCGAAAGGTCGAGAGAAGGAGCGTTGGGGCCGTATTTTCCATAGTCGCCGTCAACGTTGACGGTTACATCGGTGCTGCCGACGGTCGTCAGCCGTCCGTATCCGCCGCCGAAGACACTGAAGTGAGGATTCTCGTTGTCGGTGTACGACTGTTTCCATTCGTCGGTTATCAGCAGTTCGTAAGGCGTCATGCCTTTCTGCATCATCACGGTGGCAAGGCCGGTGCCGTCGGCAGGGGTTGTTGTCACATTGCCGTCGGCGTCTTTGTATGTGCCCACGTTGCAGGCAAGATTGCCGCCGCCATAGATGTTGTGGGGATTCAGGAACTTGCCGTCGGCATAGAATTTTGATTTTTCGTATACAGTGTCCTCCGTGGCAGGCTCGTCGCCGGCGTTGTCGATGTCGGGGTCCCAGATGTAGAATATGTTTTCAACCGGATCCCACATCTTGAACCATATCACATTAATCGAGAAGCTGTCGTCAATCGGACCGTGGCCTGCGCTTTGTGTGCCGCCCTCGTCCTGCGCCAGGGTCACGTTGGTGTTGCCGAGCACGTCGGCTGAAGTGACCGTGCCGTCTGTGATGTCGCCGTTTCCGCCACCGAACACCTGACCGGCGATGTTTCCGGCATATATGTTCACATACGTGTCGTTGGCAACTTGTGCAAGATTGCCTCCACCGAAAATGTCGCCGTAAATGAAAGGAGCCTGTTGTGTGCTGCCCGCGAACGACACGTTGGTATTGCCGACAACCAGTCCTACCCGCTCAGGATGCTGTGTGCAGCCGTCGCCGTCGGCAAACGCTTGCGAGGCAGGGCGCAGACGGCGTCCGTTGCCGCCGGCAAACACAGAGCCGCGGATGTCGGCGCTGTCGCCGATGACAACGTTTGTGGCGTTGCCGTCAAACTCAACAATCGCCATGTCGCCTCCGCCATAGATGTTTTTGTAGAAAGTGCCGCCCATAATGTTCACGCTCGACTGTCCGTATATGCGTGCCATGTCGGAAAGCGTCTCGACGTTGGAAGTGCCCATCTCCTTGGCGTCGGCCACACCGTATCCGCCTCCGAATACCGGACAGTGGAAAATGCCGCCATTGATGTTCAGCTCCACGTTGCCATAGGTCTTGCCAAGAGCTTTGTAGTCGCCGGAATTGCCGCCGTAGGGGTTCTGCGAATAGAAAAAGTCAGTGCCTCGTCCGCCGGCGAATACGCCGTTCTTGCAGTGAAACTCTCCACCGTTGATGGTGAGCGACGCCACAGTCGCTCCGGTTTTTCCGTACACGTTGCCACCGCAACTGTTTGGCGTGGCAGCCGTGCTCGACCACAAGCCTTTGCTCATGAATCCGCTTCCTCCGCCATAAATGCCGTCGATAGGCTCTGTCGTTGAGCCGAACTCTCCACCGTTGATCACAATCTTGGTGCTTGTGTTGGTTGGGTCGACATAGATGAACGACTCGAAATCGTCGTTGTTGTAGCATCGATACGTCACCAGGCGGTCCTTTGCAACGGCATACGGACCATAGAGCATAACGTCGCCCGAAGCATTCCAGTAGGCAATGCTTTTATCGGGAGTGTGGCTGTCGGCGATGTCGTCGCCTTCACCGATGCCGTTCATACCGCCTGCGCCCGCACCGTAGATTCCGCAGAAGATGTTGTCAGTCTTCGTGTTGCCGGTAGGGAGAATTTCGAATAAGCCGCCGTTGATGGTTATTGTGCTGTAGCCATAGAACGGGTTGTTGACAATCACGTTGCCGGTGTGTCCACGACCGGTGCTGCCGCCATACAGCTCGGTGACAATTACACGGTTGTCAATCCATTCGTCGTTGTTGTGTTTTGAAGACGCCGGGTCGAGCAAGATGTTTGCACGTCCCATATAGGTGTTGTTTGGCACGTAGTAGTCAGTGCCGTTGTAGGGGAGGATGAAGTCGCGCTGCGCACCCAGCGAACCGTTTACGACACGCGCCACCTTTCCGCTTCTGATTATTATGTCGACATCCGCATACATGGCACCCTCGTGGCTTCCGGCGAGAATGATACCGGCATCGTAGTCACTCTTGCGTTTGCTTGTCTCTCCCTTGATTTCCCTTTCCGGGTTGTGGGCGTCGTTCCATTTGCGGTCGATGTCCATCTCGATTGTGCACTTTATGGGCTGATTGGGAGTTCCCATCACTCCATTGTAGTCCTTCTCGGAGGATGTCTGACGTCCGCCCGCGCTGATTGCGGAGTATAACCCGGACTTGATGGATATTTTGAAACCCTCCTTGCCGTGAGGCATCGACTGCTCGAAAGCCTCGATTCTCTCTTTTCTGTCCAACGGATAGAAACGGCCGTCGTTGTTGAAACCGCCGAAGATGTGGAATGCAGTGGTCACAGCGCCGTCGATGGTTCCGTAGTTAGGCGAGTTCTGCCCGAAACCGGTCATCTGTATGCCTTCGCCCATCTCAAGGTTATTGTATTGGCAGTAGATGATTTTGTAGAAATCACCGCCGTTGTTTGTGACAGGGTCGTTGTTGAATGTGATATACTCAAATCGGGTGTCGCCCCATATCGGCAGACCTCTTTCAGCACCCGAAATCTCGATGGTGCCTTTGTAGTCGGTGCCGTTCCATTCGCCTGTGATGGTGGCGTTGCGGAAAAGAGGGGACTCTCCCTTTGCTTTAGTCCATTCGTCAAGCTTCAGCATATTTTTGCCTCTGTTGTTGCTGGTTATGTTGAAGCCCGTGTATTGATTGTTGGTCACGTCGGCACCGCTTGTTCCCATCAGCACGATGATGTTTTCGTCCCAAGTACCCGTCTTGGCGAGCTTGCTGTAGGCGCCTTTCCACGTCTTCATTGCCTGTGTCGGGGAGTAGCCCCACTCCTCGTCGTCGTTGTCATCGCCCTGCGCGTAGGTTGTGCCGTTGATGCTCACCGCCTCAGGACATAGGTACACCACGATAGTCACTTTGATGTTTTTGTGGAAAATGATGTTGCCACCGCTCTTTACGGTAACCGTACAGTTGTATTGGTCCTTGTTGGTGGCAGTTTCCGGACGTACAAATTCGTTGGACGTTTCCGACAGCAAGGTTCCTTTGTTGTACCATTCGTATGTGATGTCGAGACCAAGTTCGTCGTTTGTGAAATTCTCTTTCGTGTTGTTCGTCACATTTATGATGTATGTGCCGGGCTTGGTTTCGTAATCGAGTTCGGCAGTGATGCCGATAGCCTCGACGAGTACGGTGTTGGTGCGCTGGCTGCCGTCGACGGTCATGGCATAGACATACTGGGAGTATATCTGTCGCGGCAGGATGAACGGGTTGCAGGCGGAGCTGTTCACCTTTTCACCCTCAGTGTTGTCGGTCGATGCATACCAGTTGTAGACATCGGAAGTGGTTTCTCCGTCTTCTGTTGTCACGGTGAGCACATCGCTTGTGCCGCGCTCCGCCTTCAGGGCAATCGAGCTGAAAGAGAACCGTTTGGAAGAGTTTGAATATAACCACGGCCTCTTGTCGAGGTTGTTTTGGTTGATGTACAGGCTGTTGAGCCCGGCAAACGTCTTTCCGAAAGGCTCGCCGGTGGAGGGGTCGGTAGTTGAGATTTCTTTTTCAACGCCGTATTGGTTATAGGCGTAGGTGTCGGCAGCCTTGTTGGCAGGAGTGTAGTACCATGTGTCCTTCACTTTGCTTGCAAAGTTGTCGGCGGCTATAAACGCCATCACGTTGGCTTTTTTGCACTGGGTGGTGTTGGCGCTTGTCTTCAAGCCTGCGCCGTGCACATAGATGTTTCTTGGCCATACGGCATAGCCTGTTTGGTTGGCAAGTTTGCTTGCCGCACCGAAACCGCATGAAATCGTCACTTGTCCTTCCACCCCGTTGAGAGCAGCGTTCTGGAACATATCGATTTCCGTGTCTGCTGAGATGTTGAATATTCTCAGACTCACGAAGTTGTTCAGATATCCGGCTATACCTCCAATTCTGAATTTGGTCTTTGTCGAGAAACTCTCGTTGTTGTCGGTGATTTTTGAGTTGCGGATTATGATGTTGCTGAGTTCCGCGTTCTGGGTCATGTCGGCAACCACAATGCCCATCTTTACCGTGTAGTTGGCGTTGTTGAGAGGCGTGTGTGCCGCCTTCTTCTCTATTCTGGCATTGTCGATGATGAGGTTTGTGACAGCCGCATATTCATTCTCGTTGTTGCCCTTGCCGTTGAGTCTGGCGAACAGACCCCACGAAGCCTCTTTGGCTGTGTTGAAGCTCCATTTGATGAGCAAGTTGCTGACGGAGTGCCCGTCGCCGTCAAACTTTCCGGCGAAGAAATGTCCGTCGGAAGCCTTCGCGATGCCTTGAGCTGTACCGATAGGAGTCCACAGACCCTTGCTGAGGTCGATGTCCTTGGTGAGTTTGAAATACTTCTGAGAAAACATTTGTTGAGCTGCGCCATTGTTGACTTCATGCGCCAGTCTTGCCAATTCCATATCGTTGCTGATGAGGAAAGGCTTTTCCTTGGAGCCGTCGCCCTCGGAGCCGTCGGGATAGAGCTGGTAGCTGTCGGCATAGAAATGGTTGCCGTCGTAGTCAACGCCATAGGCTTTCGGCTCGATGCTGAAAGCGATGGTCTGCTGGGCATTGCCGGCAGACGTGATTGTCACCTCTCCGCTCTTGGTTTTGTTGGTCAGCGGCAGTGTGATGGTCTGTCCGCTGTCGGAAATGCCGTCGGTTACGCTCTTGGAGTCCACGTTCCATGCAAATGTGCTTCCGGCGGGGATGTCGGCGGAAACGATGGAATATGCGACCGTGCCGTTTTTGAAATCCCATGAGGCTTTGATGTCGTTGCTGCTTAATCCTTGAGCCATGGTCAGATTGACTCCGGCAATCATAAGCATGAGCAGAGAGAAAAAAACTCGTGATATTCTATGTGTTGAATGTTTTCTCATTTTTCAAACACTTTATTGTCGTTATCTATTGTTAGTCTATCAATAATTGACCCGTATAGGCATCCTCGTCGGCAAGCACATACAGGTAGCGTGGCTGTATGAGGATGCGTATTGGGTTTATCATCGCAGTCTTGCCTGTTGTGAGGCTGCTGAAATTATCCTTGTTGATGGTAATTCCGGATGTTACGTCCTTTCGGGTGACGATGGTGGAACCGTCCTCCGCTATGAATTCCACGTCGTATTTGACGTTGATGACAGGCAGGAATTTGGCATCGGGTATGGTGTAGATGTCGGCACCCCATTGCGTGTAGCCGGCAGATGTGACAATGACGGTCCGGGTGTTGTCGTCGTAGTCTGCGGAGCCGTAGCCTTTGTAGGCAATAGGGAATGGTGTCTCTACAAACGACTGACGTTTGATGTCGCTCCATGTTATTGCAGAGGCAGACCAACTTTTTGATGTTGTATTCCAGACGTAGGAACGCGATATTGTGCACGATGTGGAGAAGCTGCCTGAAAGCGTCACGCTCTTGATGCGGAAGTGGCGGATGGCGTTCATCTTGGTGCCGAGCATGAAGAGCAGCTTGTAGCCGGTGAGTGTCTGGTCGAATTTCAGACTGACCGTTCCGCCTCCGTTGCTATTGGAGATGGCTCCTTTGCTGCTCGGGATGGCGCAGATAATCGGCGCCGCCTTTGTGTCGTAGATTACCGGCACAGGGTCGCCGCCGTTGCTCATGGCGAACGGAAACGAGAGGGTATATGTATTGTTGGCGGTGCGCAAAAGCGTTGCTCCGTCGTTGTATGGCATATATGCGAAGAAGTCGAACGACGAAGCCTTGGTGTATTCAGTCCAGCGCTTCTTTGTCGCAGTGTCCCAGCCGTATGTCGCCACGTTGTAGGTGGCAGTTTCATTGTTGAATATGGTGTTTGCAGCCGACGCATAGCGTTTCGGCATGTCGTAGTATCCGAATGTGCCCATCGTTGCGGGATGGCGCGTAGGGTCGTAGGCCTCGTAGGGGTTGGCGCGTGTCGCTGTTTTTTGCGGTTGCGCCGAGAATGAGATGTATCCGTGGTTGTCGGCTTGCTGTATGGGCATGTCGGAACCCTCGCATGCAGAAAGCGTTGCGAGAAGCGCGATAGCGGTTATTTTTGAGATATGCTTCATTCTTGTAGTCAATTCTTTTTACCAGTCTTCAGTGCCTGAGCCGTTGTTTTTAATGTCGGCGCCGGGAAGCCATTGTTCCACCATCAAATCGTTGAAAGAGATGCTGTCGCCGGTGTCTGACAGTTTGAAAATGTAAGTGTATTGGCTGCCTGCTTTCCACTGCATGTATTGCGCCGGCACTGTAGCCGACACCGTTTTTCCGCCAATGTTGATGGTTATGGTGTATGCTCCCTGTTCGTAGGGGATGTTGGCGAGCGGCGGCACGTAGTACCATTTATTGTAGAGAGTAGGGTCTTTGAGGATGTGTATCTGGTCGCCAGCCTCCTCGTAGGGAGTGGTGAGGACCAGGAGTCCGGACGCATCAGCCGCTTCCGACTTCGACATCGTGAGAGTAGGATATGTGCCTGTCGGAATGCCGGTGAGCGGATAGGCGGCGTCGATGGTGCCGCGGAGAGGGGTGTCGGCTTTTGCCGGGGTGTCGATGAAACGGCTGTCGCGGAACTTTATGTCGCTTATCGCAACGTTGGTCGTTCCGTCAGGATAGGTGAAGCGGAAGCGCACCTTTGCGATTATCGGCGCGAAAGTCAGAGTGACGCACGACCCGTATGCCGGCGATGTCGACGAAGGGGAGGCAAGCCAAAGGCGGCTTGCGTATGGTGTTGAAGTAGCGGTTGCTGCTTCAGAATATTCAAAATTAAAAGACAAGGTAGCGGTAGCGTTGTCGCCCGAGCTGACCGAAGTCTTTACATCTGGATTGAAGGGACTGTATGCGAAAAAGCGGTAGCTCGTTGCCGAGTAGTCCCAATATTTTATTGTTTGCAGGGTGGCAGTTATAGGATTTTCAATGCCAGCATATTCCCAGTCGGCAGTGTTTGTCGTAGAGCTGCCGGCAGAGCCCTGATTGTATGACATTTTATATCCGTCCATCACAATTTGCGGCGATGACGGGTTCGGGGAGTTTGTTGTGGTTTTATATCCCCATGTGCGGAACGTCTGGAAGATAGTCTCGAGACCGTTGCCCGCTGCTTTTGTTTTTGCATCCTGCCAGTTGTTGTTAGTGCTGCTGAAGGCGATGCTTGTCTGTGTATTGTCCGGTTCGGGCACTATTGGTTCGTCCGGCTCGGATTGCGAGCAGGAGAATAGGGAAAGTCCCAACAGAGGAAATATTAGGATGCGATGTTTCTGCATGTCTTCTTGTTTTTTTTAAAGACGGGCGGGGGAGAAACCCCCGTCCGACATATAAATGTGTCCGAGGCGTGTGAAAACACACCTCAGACACAATGTTTTTAGTCAGAATCCAAGGCGTGAGCCATGGAGAAATAATTAGTTATTGACAACTTTGACAATCTTGTATGACTTTTTGGTTCCATTGTCGTATTCAACAGCGTAGTATGTTTCTGTAGCCGGGTCGGTTGCAACACCTGTCCACTTGAGAGCATTTACTTTGAGAGTGTAGCCAGGACCTGCCGGAACTTCTGTTACGGTAGTGGCAAAACCATCAGCAGTCTCTGTCACAATCATCTTCTTGCCAGCGTAGTCGGTAACAGTCCAAGTCTTGGCAGTAGCGTCGTTGGTTCCTTTCACGAGAGCGTTGGCAACACTTGCCTCGTTGATAGTCTGAGTGGCACCGTCTTCGAGAGTTACGGTGTACAATTTCTGAGGAGCTACAGTAGCGCCGGCAGAATATACTGTTGCATAGATGTCGGTGCCGTTGACATATTCGTTGCCGTTGGTAGTAACTTTGTTGTCCTTGTAGCCGTATGTAGTGATGCTGTTGTCAGAAGCAGTGGTGATTGTTTCCTGGAATCCGTTTGCCTCGTCGTCAACAACAACGGCGTCGAATGAAATGGCTGTCAAACCTGTGCTTGTGCCGCCGGTAGAACCGTTGGTGTCCTGAGAAATCTTGAAGATGTAAGTGTAGGCATATCCAGACTTCCATTCAGTGTATTCGGCAGGAACGGTTGCAGTGGCACCCTTCACGTTGATTGTCTCTTTAGAACCGTCGACAGAAGTGAGCTTGTAGTCGATGCGCAGAGTGATGGCGCTTGGCTTACCTTCCGACGGAAGCACGTTCTGATAGTAGTCTTTGTCTTTGGCGCCGCAGTAAGAAGGTGTCGCTGCATTCTGGCTGAGGTAAGTTGAGCCTTCAGAAATCGAGCCTTCGGTCTGGTTGTTGTAGATGACAGTGCCGAATTTTTTAAAATTCAATACGCCAACCTCACTTGCATCTGTTGATGCAGTGAAGCTTACGTGAGCCTTGTTGTAGTCTTTATTATCCTTGTTGACGATACCTGTTGTAGAAAAGTACACTGTCAATGTTCCGGAATTGTTGAATTTTCCGATGAGCGTTCCTTCTTCAGAGTTTGTGGTGCCGGTGGCGTCTGCATAGAATTTAACGTCGCTGACCACATAGCCTGGGATAGTCTCGAAGAGCGCCATGCGCACCTTGCTGGCAAGGTGACGGAAACTCAACTCTACCGGTTTGCCGTAGTCATTCTCTTTCTCCACAGCGGTCTTCATATCGGAAATGTAGCACTCGCTGAGAGTGTTTGCGTCGCCGGTGAGTGTGTAGGCGGCAGTGGCAAGTTTGGCTTTGTCAACGGATGACGGAGTGGCGTATTCTTTTGGCGCCGAACCTTTTTTACCCATTGAGAAAGCGAGGAAGTCGTAAGAGTCGCAAGAGTGGTCCCAATATTTGATGGTCTGCTGCGATGCTCCGCTCTGTGCGAGAGAAGCGGCAGGCTCGGTTCCCTTTACCTTCATGTCCTGATTTACATACTCCCAACCAGCACGGTTTGACTCTGTAGAGAATGCTGAACCGTCTTTGAAGTTCACATTGTAGTGGTCGAATGCATAATTTTCGTTGTTGGCTGCATCTGTCTTGTTACCTTTGAAACCGACAACAACAAAGTTGTTTTCGAGAAGGTCTGCTGCAGTCTTGCCGTTCGATGTGGCGCGTGTGATTTTGCCTGTGTCGCCACCGAAGTTGATTGCGGAGGTGGCTCCATTTTGCTCATTTCCCTGAATTTCTCCCAAGAAATCGTCGCTTGAGCAGCTGGCGAGAGCCAATGTCGAAGCGGCTGCGATAAAAAACTTGTTCATAAATTAAAAAATTAAAATAGTTCGTATTGTTTATTATATTTGAATTGCGTATTGATTACATGTCGAATATCCATTCTTTCTCTTCGTAGTCCTCCACCACGGCATCGAAGCCAGAGCCGCCGGAGCGGTTGGGTACCGGCACCTTGTCCATGTCGAGCTCCACCGTTATGACCCCTCCCCGGAACAGCCGTCGCGCTTGGTCGGTGACGTCGAACACGAACGTGGAGTCTTTGCCGTTGTAGAACTGCATTTTCACGTCAATATAGTGGCGGTTGTTAAGGTCGGCGTCCCTCACTTTCTGCAGCGATTCCAGATATGCTCGCGCGTCAAGTTTGCTCGGGTTTAGTTTCGGGATGCCGAAAGTAAGCGCCTTTCCACCTATCACGTCGACCTTGTCGCCGTTCTTGTCGGCAACGTCCTGCTTCATCCGCATGAAGAAGTTCACGGTGATGGCGTCAGCCCCCGTCACGCCTGTGTTGAGGTTTACGGAGCGAGCCATGCCGCTTAGATTGGCGTTTCCCTCTACGGCTGTCACCTTTCTGCCGTTGTGGTCGTTGTTGCGCAGAATCACTTGTACCAAATAGATGTAGGTCACTGGCTGCAGCTCCATCTCGAGCTGCCGTACCCAGCAGTTGCGGTTCTCGTCGAACGTGAATCCGTCCAGATTCTTGTTTATCTCAATTCCTCCATGGTATCCGGCAAACAGCTCCTCCGGCTGATAGAAGGAGCGCGTGAACTGCGGCGAGTTGTAGAGCGCCGGGTATATTGTCTGTCCGGTGTAAGCCGTGACGTGGTCGTAGGTGGTGTTCTCATCAATGCGCACACTCTGTACCCCGTCGGGAGTGTTGATGTTGTTCCATGCAAGAATGTCCCAAAAACCGAAATCGTATTTGGCTTGGACGTGGTTGCCTACAATCGAGTGCCTGTAAGGGGCATTGTGGGCACCGAACTGGACGTTGCCTGTGAAGTAGCGGCGCACCTCGAAGGCGTCGGGCTCTGTGTAGCCGATAGTGCCGAACATTTCCTCGTCGGTGTTGTCCCATCCGTAGATCCACTCCGCTTGCCAGTCGTATTCGGTGTCGTACTTGAAAAGGTAGTTCCATATCACTTTCAGGTCGAGGTCGACTGTCGGGATTTCCATGTCGATGTCGGCGCCGCCCTGGTGGAGATGGAGCTTAGGCTCGCGCACGCATCCCGTTGCGACAAGGCATAACAATGCAAAACACATGACGACAGCCTTGTTGCAGGCTTTGCGGCTTGCATCAAGGATGATTCGTGATATGAGTTTTGTTATATTGCGCATTGTTGCTATGTTTTGTCTAATAGTTGATTGTCGTTTCTCGGTTTCTGAAACTTACGCCTTTCTTGTTGTTGCGTCTGTAGAGCAGGTCGTAGCTGAGCGTTATCTCCACTCTGGTAGGGCCAAGCCACGAGAAGCGGTGCTGCCTCTTTTGGAAATCCTTGGCATCGCCGTACCACTTGTAGTAATATTGCTCTTTGTCGGTGTCGGGGTCTACGGGGCATTTCCACTGATAGGGGTCGTAGTTGGTGCTGAGATATCCTGCCTGCAGTCCGAACTCCAGCTTCCAATGTCCGTAGCGACCTAACGGGACGACATAGCCTATACCCAAACCAGCGCCCCAGCCTTCGCCTTCCCATCCGCGTTTCTCATCGAAGCAGATGTTGTATAGGTACGCGTGCGCGTATAGACTGAGGTATAAACCTCTGAAAGCCGCGCCTTCTCCCGGTTTGCGTTTGCGGATGTCGCCGCTGCGCAGATAGTAGCGGGTGTGCAGCTGATAGTTTCTGACCTGAAAATATTTATGCTCATCATAGTGCTGCCACCACGGGCAGTCGAAACTTGCACCGTAGGTGAAATGACCATGAAGCGGATAATATTCCAACGCAACGTTTGGAATAGGGCAGAAGCGGTCGTAACCTGGCATATAGGCGAAGTCGAACAGCACGTTTGACTTCACGCTCAGCACCTCGCGACGCGGCAAAGCCGAGGCGGGTGTTGTCGCTGGGATGATGTATGCCGGTGTGATGTCGGCGGTCTGAATGTGCAGATGGTTGTCGGCAACGGTTGCCATCGGCATTGTTGCTATAGGATGTGGAACCAAATCGTTGCTGTCCACGTTGGCAAGCCTTTTGTCAACGACAATTATTCTCACTGCGCGCAGTTTCGGGAAATATTCTTTCAGCAGGTAGCGCCATAGCTTGCCGCCGTCGTGCCGCTTCATAGCCGCCTTAAGACGTTGGGTGTCGTTGGCGTAGAGAGTGATTAAGGAGTCGACGTCATGGAATTTGGCGTCGTGTTTCAGCATCATCATGGTGTAGAGCAGGTCGTAGTCCTCAGCCACAACGTCGTATTGGATGTGGTCGGTGCCGATGCCGTAGCTTCGGAGCAGAGCGTCGACCGATGCGCGACGTTGGTTTGCCAGACGACGGTTGTTGTCGTATGGACCTTCTGGAGAAGCGGTGGCACGTCCGAAAACAATACCCCTATCTCCCAGCCTTTGAAGCTCTGGGATAAGCACATCGGTAATCCATTCTCTATCTTGGTCGCTGATGCTGATTCTGTTTACAACAAATTTTATTGGACGCGAATTTTGGATAAAGATGCTGTCGGCGGTTATTCCTTCAGCAGCCATATCCATTGCGAAACCAATAATTAGTGTAATTATCAGTCTGATATATCTCACTCTTTTTTACCTGTTCTTTTAAACCTTTTTATGCCACAAACACTGATTAAAGTTGGGAAGTATGATGCTGTGACGTACCTATATTAATTGTTAATGTGTTGATTAAAATATAACCTGCTTTTAATAGCGAATGCAAATTTACAAAGAATACAAATAC